>MDSW01091366.1_pt1 | contig 38111 bp, 46 predicted proteins | sample 811171 | NCBI WGS metagenome assembly MDSW01 (sample SAMN05326641, study PRJNA326480) | marine metagenome | isolation source: seawater | place: Atlantic Ocean: North West | collected 2012 | reverse complement strand
TTCCGTCCTTCAACTTCAATCGTCCGCTCTCTTACCTTTTTCCCGACCAAACAATCATAACGAGGTTCACTCCAGTCTGAATATCCACATGGCACAGAACGTGCCGCTTCTTCCTCCGCCCGTTTTGCCGCAGCTGCCGCTTCTTCCTCCGCCCGTTTTGCCGCAGCTGCCGCTTCTTCCTCCGCCCGTTTTGCCGCAGCCTCATCTCTTTTTGGTTTCAACTTTTCGTATTCACTTGCTCCTAATTCTTTAATCTTAATGACCATTTCGCGAAGAATAGGGGTTTTTGGTACACCAACATTGTTGACATATGCTTCATCTGTATCGGACCCGTTTATATCCCAATTATCATTAAAAAATTTAGTTAACATGATCACTCGTTGATTTGCACCGCCATCCATATCATAAACCCACTGTGGTAGTTCGGGTTTTTTGCCAATTCGTTCCCCTTTTATATTCATCCCGCCGCTGCTGTAAAAAAATTCTTCGTCGTCTATTGGTGGTATTCGAGTTGGTTCCGAAGTTGTTAATAAATCGGGAATTTTCATTGCTGGAAAATGGTTAACACGTCTCCTCGGATTAACTCCCGTTATAGCATAAATAAAATAATCCCACGGTAACCCAGTCTCTTTATAAAAATCTTTTAACTTCGAAGTTATTAATAAATATTTAACTTTCTGAACTAGTCCATAACCCCAGTGTACAAAATAATCTTCTGATACTAAGTTTCGTATGGGAAATTGATCATTTCCGTTTGGATTCATCCTCGCAGGTCGAATCCCGTATAATTTTTCTTTCAAAGCTGGTATGAGTGGAAGCGCCTCTTCCTCAACAGACGTTATTTTCTTTGCTCGTCGCTCTCGTATTTCGTAATGCGTTTCACAACGAGAATCTATAAAGTATGCACCTTCATAATTATCATATATTCTTCTGATTTTATCAAATGGCGTTTTACAACCCGCGTTACACGATTGTACAATTCTTTCAACCTCGGAAGTTTCTAAATTCGGTTTTACCCAATTAATGAAATTTGTTACTAAATAATCACATGGCTGTTGTTCCATATTTGCCAAGTAATTACCCGATGCGGTTTCGATCATGTCCTTAACATAAGGGATATTATATGGAAGGGGTGTTCTTCCTTTTACCGTGCGATAATAATTATTATTCTTGAATGTTCCATCCATGTTAAGCCAATCTGGTTGGAATAGTTTCTCCTCGGGCTCCTCGGGCTCGTCTTCGATTAACGTAACGACGGGAACTGTTTTGGCAATTTCACCTACAGACGGGGGTGGTCCTCCCACAGGAGATAACACATTTCCGTCTTCCGTTACGGGTGCGGGTTCATCGTCATCTATCATAGCTTCGACGATCGGTTCTGCTTTGGGTGGTTCAATAGTCTCCTCAACCACCGATTCATCACTCTGAACTTCCGAATCGTCTTTAGGTGGTGTTAATACACTCAACATATTTTCAAACAGGGACTTGGTTGGATCAAACTTATCCTTGTTCGTCGTGTAAATACCACCCCCGATCACGAACACGGTTATCAATATTAATAATATAAATATTATCAATATATTCATATTATTAACAATCAAAATAATTTAACTTAACAGTCACCCCCTGGATATTCGCTATGAAAAATGGCGACACGTCCGTTTAAGTCTGTGTGAAATGTGCACATGGGATCGTAGTTTTTGTTAAGTGCGTCACTTTCTGAACTACGAATGTGATACTTTTGATGTCCCGGTTTTACTTCAATATCTTCCCTGTAACTACCGATAACACCCTCTCCAATACTTATAGAGGTTTCATCTTCACTCATGTCTAACGACGCGCCTCCTTCACCCCAGTCACTTTCCGCGAGGTCGCCTGCTTCCTTATCACCACCCATATCCCAACCGGATGTTACACACTTACCCACACCGTTACTGTCGGTAACAGCTTTTGCGGTTTGATGCCATTTTTTAGCACCACAAAAATAATCGGGTTGCCCCGGTACTCCACACATAAGTCTACCATTATGTATGAGATTACCAGCACCTGAACTGGGTGCACCTGGTAACACGCGCCATTCTCCCATACAGTCATTCGTACATCTATGTTTATTACACAACCTAGTTTCTTTTACCGGACATTGACCAATGTCTCCCGAATATAAAAATTTTTTTGTTTGGTTTCCGTATCGTCCACCATCCTTTATTCCATCCCAACAGTCTTGATCACACCCTGACCAATTTTCTTCCCACACACCCTTAAGATCACAACCTTCTGGACAATCTTTCATGTTACAATATCTCTCTTCGATTTGTTTTTTGGGACACGCGCGTCCATTCCCAGAACTCTCCTGACTGACCGTATATGTTCGTGTTTGAACACCATACTGTCCATATTTTTCTTTACACTTTTTAGTACATTCCGTCCACCCTGACCATTCACCCTCACAATCCCGATCACATTCCTTTTCATTACACGCCCGAGTTTCGGGAGATTGTGGGCATTCGCGACCTCCTCCAAACGGTAACATACTCGTCAAAAACAATCTTTTTTGGGTTCCACCTCCACACGATTTAGAACATTCCGACCACTTTGTCCATTTACCTTTACAATCCTGTTTACCTCCATCAAGTATGTTTAAATCGAATTCTTCGTCATTCCCATTTTCTAAAAGTTGAGCACGTTTATTCAACACGTCCCTCAATAAAGCGGCCGTTATGGAACATACACAAAGTACTAATATAATAACAAGTGTGTTGTCCTTAGCCATGCTTCTTATTATATAAAAACATTTTTGTGAAACTTTAAAAAAATGAATATTCTAGATTATCTCCTGTACATTCATCGGGATCGTAACCAAGTTCACCACGTGTTCCACCAAAACCGATCCATTTCACATTGTTTCGTCCTTCATGACCAGTTTCACGATCAATTGGTAATCCATCTTCATACACATCCGGTTTTACGTAAAACCCGTATATTTTACGAGCCTTTTCCAATATTTCTATTTCTTTCTCGGAACGTGGAAGTTCCACATACCACCCGTCTCTTGGATATTCAGGATCTGTGAGTGTCATGGGAATAATGTTCCCATTTTCATCCTCCATCTTTATGTAAACATTTCTTAAAAGATTATTAAATCCACTTCCACTATTATGATCGGTTAAACCATCATAAAACACTCTATATGATTTACCGTCAATATCAACCGTTTTTTCACCGGAATTTAATACCCATTGAAGCTTACCGGTAGAAGCGTTTCTTTCTACATTAATATCTTGATTTTCTTTTAATATGGGTCCAACGGTGTGTTTGTATGTAGTTATATCCGATAACGAATTTTTTAAAGCTTCGTCAGTGTAATCAACTGTACAATCTTCATTCGCTCCACTTGACCATGGACGTGTACACGATCCGTTCGGGTTTTCGCGTTCACCGAACTGACGCCATTTATTAAAATATAAATGACACGTTAAACTGTTTAGATCTTTAACACTGGCACTATCGAATTTCGTTGGAAATATAGAAAATCCCCCACACTCATCAATATCTTCACACTTTTTAGAACATTCATCGAATATATCACTCGGTTCTAATGAATTTGTTTGAAGTCTCCGAGCTTGAATCCCCGATTTAACACGCTTCACACATGCTAACACACGAGGGTTACCGGGAGCGCCACTGTCCGTTTTCGTGTATTTAGACATAAAAGATCTATTAATTTCTCTCCCAACCTCATCATCAAGTTCATCACCCGAGTAAAGAGACATTATCGCTTCCCACCCCGATTTTCCCTGGTAGTATCGACGCGATGGCAGCCAATCCCAGCGGTCCTGGGTGGATGAAGAAAGATGTGGTCGTTTAGTAGATGAGACCTTTGCGAACTTACATGTATCTTTTCCGCATGTTCTGTACTGAGGTGTAGGATTTATACACGCTTTACCGTCACCTTGAGCAGAAACCAACGTGTCGAATGAACGATATTGCGTACCCGGAGATTTATCCAACTTCGACGGATCGATACACCTTTTAGTACACTCTGACCATTCAGACCATTCCTGTACACAATCGACGGGACACAATTTTTTGTTACATACTTCTGTTTCTACTTCTCCATCTTTATGGGGGCACGAATTTCCAAATATTCCACCTTCACGCTCTATTTTATATGTTCGTTCCCTGGTACCACCATCTTTCGTATTCTCATCTTCGGGGTTTATGCATTTTACAGTACACTCTGACCAATCACCCCAAGAACCTTCACAATCTAACGTCTGATCCTTTTTCTCTTCTTCCTCGAGTTCTTTTAAAATTTTTTTAGTTTCTTCGTCGATTTCTATGCCAAGATCTTCGATTTCTTCACCCGGATCTGCATCGGGTGTACCACCCCTTAATACTAATATAGCTGTTATACAAGCTAACAATAATATGAATACGGTCACAGTCGCGTTCATATTCTTGTAATATTCATATATTTTTTTTATTAAACCGATACCAACAATTTAGTTGGAGAAGGCGAGACCGCCCATACCGGACTGGATGCGGAGGACGTTGTAGTTGACCGCGAACATGTTAAGGTTGGTCGCGCCGGCGTTACCGGAGGTGGTCTTGACGGCAACCTGCGCGTTATCGATGCGCGAGAAGTTGCACGTGCCCGTGGGCTGGTGCTCCTCGGGCTTGAGCGCGAAAGAGTACGAGTAGACACCGGCGTAGGGAGAACCGGAGTGGTGGTTGAAAGGCTGAACCTGGTTGAAGTACTTACCAGACTGCTCCTTGAAGCGGTCCTGACCGTTAAGCACAAGCTTGAAGGTGTCGACGGTACCGACAGCCTCCTCGGTGAACTTGTCCGTGCCGCCAGTCGTGCCAACCTTTATCATGGGGGCACCCGAAAGCGCCGTGGGGATGAAGCAGTTGGAAGTCTCAATGGCGGTAGCATCGGACTCGAGGACGATGTCATCGTCGTCAGACTTGGTCGTGAAGTTCCAGAGACCCTGCTGGTCGTCGGACGTGGAGAGACACCAGACGAGCTCCTTGACGGGGTGGTTGTACGAGAGGCGGACCTGCTTGGTACCACCGGCGGCGGTGACAGTGTCAGTGCCAGTGTGCTGAACCTGCTCGATGAGGTACTCGTGACCCTTCTGGGCGAAGCGGCGACGCTCCTCGGTGTCAAGGTAGATGTAGTTAGCAAAGACCTTGAAGGTGGAGTTATCGGTGTGGGTGCTGAACTGGCTAGTGAGGTCGAAGTCAAGACGGACCTCGTGATACTGGAGCGCGATGAGGGGAAGCGCAAGACCGGGGTTGCGGTTGAAGAAGAAGATGAGAGGGAGGAACACCTGGGAGTCAACCGCGGTGGTCATCTTACCCCAGTTCGCCTTCTTGGACTCATCGAGGTAAAGCTCGGAGTACAGACGCCACCACTTCTGGTAGTGCTTGTCGACACGCTGACCACCGATGGAAAGCTCAACATCCTTGACGGCACGCTCGGCGACCCAGCAGGCATCGGCGCTCGCCGTATCAGTGCCGGTCGCGAGACCGGACTTAGCCTTGAGCTCGATGTACATGTCAGAGACGAGATCACCGTTACGCGCGATGGTGACGGAGACGCGACCGTTGTCCGCGGGGGTACCGTTGACAGTCTGCTCGATGTTCTCCATCGCGAAGTTGGTGTGGCGGCGGTAGACCGCCTGGAAGAAAGTAACCTTGGGGTTGCCAGTCAGGTAGACATCCTGGGCACCGTAAGCGACGAGTTGCATAAGACCACCGGCCATTGTTGTTTGTTGTACTATATACCAACATTTTTTTTCATCCGCGAAAAACACGCTCCTATTTTTCCTGTATATACTACATAATGTCCAACCCCGAATCTGAATCTGAAACCGAATCAGAAGCCGATATAGAAACTCATCCTGAGCAGGTTGAAGAGGTTGATCTGACTCAATACGAAGACGACGAAGATGATTACATCACGCTGGAGAGTTTACTTGGTTCCACCCTGATGACACCCGAAGGTGATACGGTGTGTACAGCTCTGGTAAACTTGGGTCGCCAGTTAGAAATCCAAAATAAAATTATGGTGAAAATGTTATCGCTCCTTCAGAAAGAAAATCGAGCTTAGAAAAATGAATCGTATAATATAAAATGCGCGAGCCGACTCATTTCATTGACGGCGACGCCAACCACGATGATGCCAACAGTGCTATGTGGACGAGTCAAATTCAAACATTCTCAACTGATCAGCTTATGAAGATGTTGACAATGTTGGAACAAAAATGGAAAATTAACGAACGGAACAACAGGTACCTTTCTTCACGTATCGGATACGATAATTTTTTCACACAAGATGAGTTGACCGAAGATGGTCTTCCCATTGCGATTGATATCGAACGTGTATCCGGTAAGTATACTCGCATGCACGATCGTTTGTGTGATATTTATCACCGAGCGGAAACTTTAAATTTGATGGATATGGAAGATGACAATGATATGAAACTATCCGTTAGGGTAAATCGCTTGATTGATCAGGTAGATGATGCCTGGCAGATCGTTTTTCGTAACGCTCGAATTAACGAACGAATCAATAATCCTACATACGTTCCGATTAATCCGGAATCGGATCCATCTATTTTTAGAACATCTACAATAACTAATGTCGAAGAACTATCACCATATCAACAAGCCATTCTTCAAACACTCCGAGATCTTTACGAACGAAATATTAAACGGTACAAAGGAAATTGTTGTGCGCAGATTATGACTCCCGAGGGAGCTTCCACGCGCGCATGGAAAACTGTTCAAAGCATAGAAGAATACGTATATAGTGTCGGAAAAAAAGAACGATTTTTCGAACTTTGGAAAAATCTGACATCGAGAGGTTCGGCACACGCAGACGTCATAAGACATCTCACAAAGTGTATGGATATGCAGTTTCCAGATATTGTTAAAAACCGACACGTTTGGTCGTTTAACAACGGTATTTTCATTGGAAAGGAGTGGTCCGATAAAACTGGTCTGTATCACGCGTCATTCTATACGTACGAATCGAAAGAGTTTAAGGCGTTGGATCAGACTGTTGTCAGTTCCAAGTATTTCGAGCAAGAGTTTCCGGATTATAGTACGATTGAAAACTGGTACGACATTCCTACACCCCACTTTGACTCGATCTTGGAGTATCAGAGCTTTGAAGAAGAGGTATGTAAGTGGATTTTTGTTATCGGTGGACGTCTATGCTTTGACGTGAACGAGATGGATGGATGGCAATGTATTCCATTTCTGAAAGGTGTTGCGCGTTCGGGTAAATCTACACTCATCACGAAAGTATTTCGTAAGTTTTACTGTACGGACGATGTTCGCACATTGTCGAACAATGTAGAAAGAAAATTCGGTTTGTCGTCTATTTATGATGCGTTCATGTTTATCGCACCGGAGGTGAAGGGTGATTTGGCACTCGAGCAAGCTGAGTTTCAATCTATTGTGAGCGGAGAAGACGTTTCGATCGCAATTAAACACGAGAAGGCTAAATCTTTCGAGTGGACCGTCCCGGGTATTTTGGGTGGAAACGAGGTTCCAAACTGGAAAGATAATTCTGGAAGTGTATTGCGACGTATGCTTACGGTGAACTTCGGTAAGCAGGTGAAGGAGGCTGATCCGACATTAGAAGTGAAACTCGAAGCTGAGCTTCCGGCAATTTTACAAAAGTGTGTGCGAGGGTATCTCGAATATTCTCAGAAATACGCGAACAAAGACATTTGGAATGTTGTACCGGAATATTTTCACGCGATCCAAAAACAGGTTGCGATCGTCGCGAGTACACTCGAAAACTTTCTCCAGTCACCGGATGTCATCATCAAAGAAGGTGCATTCTGTCCGAAATCGGCATTCATCTCTCGGTTTAATGAATATTGTAATAACAACCATCTCGGAAAGCCGAGGTTCACGTACGACTTTTACGTTGGACCTTTTAGTTCGAGAGACATCGTCGTGCGTAGAGACACACAGGTGTACAAAAGTAATATGTACGACAACCAGGATTTTATTTTCGGTCTCGACATCGTCGACATAGATAATAGTGGATCATACGGAACCGATCATTAAAAAAATATCAGCATAACATATGAGCGGGTCTAACAATTTAAATAATTTCCTCGCGAACAGCGGCGCAGTCAATCGATTCATGAATAACACGAAACTAGTCACGGGACCTTTACAGTTTGGTGTGTATAACGCGTATGTAAACGTAGACGCTAAAAATGGTGCGTTCAAATTCGATGTCGTTCCGGTTTTATTCAAGAAACCACATAAGCGCAAAACAGTTAACGGACTCGGAATAGAAGTGAAAGAAATCAAGCTTCTGTATGGGCGTATGCAGGTTGGTGCTAAGCACACGGCCAGGGTAACACCATCAAACGAAAATGCGAAAAAACATAATTATTTTGCCGCCCAGATTGATGGATATGTATTCAGTGGGAGTGAAGAACGTAAATTTCTTATCAAAGTCTACAAAAATGGTAAGATGCAGATAGCGAGTGGGTTTTTAAATAACGATGCTAATCAACCAGAAATACTCAGAAAATATATCGTTGATACATTTCTTAACAAGTATAAGCCTTTATATAACACGATGAAGTATGTAAACCTTGTATCGACGTTTAAAGTAAACGCGATAGTAAATCAAGTTGGTATAGCCAAAGAATTTTCACGAGTCGTAGAATACGAACCCGAACTTTCACCCCAACTCATAATCAACTGGCCACCCTCAAAAAACGCTTCGTCTCGTGTTCGTTTTATCATACATAAGACGGGTAAATTTCAAATCGTTAAACCCGAACCCAAGAAAAAAGGGGAACTCACGACAATCACAATGAATCAGGTGCGTCAAGCTTATAAAACGACCGCGAAAGATCTCGTGAAAAGACTTGATAAGTCGGGATTCTTGAAAATTAGTAACACTCGCACACCTTCTCCCATAGTTAAGAAGACGCGAAAACAAAATAATAACGAAACGACAAACGTAAATATTAACAAAAATATCACATACTACAATAATACGGTATACAAAAATGGTAAAAACGGAATAAAAATTAAAGATAAAAAGTGTGCGTCGTTACCTAAACCAGAACTTAAAAAAATTGCCGATAAACTTGGTATCGTCGATGCGACGAGTAAGACAACGAAAGATCAACTCTGTAGTAAAATTAAGAGTAAAGTGTACGGATCTTTCAAAATAGGGTCTAAACCCTGCCTGGCTCACAAAAAGGAAGAACTTGTCCAACTCGCGATTGCTAGAGGAATCCCTGTATCTGAGACGGATACCGTAAAAACAATATGCGGAAAATTAAATAGACCCAAACCGGCACCGAGAGCGCCTTCTAGCATAAAACGCGAAGCGCGACAGGCTGTTCAAAATGCGAAGAGAAATGAAACACTGGTTAAACGACGTCTCACCAACAACACGATTCGAGAAAACATTAAAAAGTTATACGGATCTAGGTGGACGAACCAGTACCAAAATGTCATGCCACCCCTCGATTCCAATTTAAAACTCATGCGTCAAAAATTAAATACCGCATCCAAAAATCCCGACTTCACCACGAAGGATGGTGTTCTCAAAAAAACACAAGCAAATGTGATCAAGCGAGACACTGTGAGAATGTGGAAACTTGAGAGAAGAGCGGAACTAAACAAAAAACAGAATAACTTTAATAGAGAATTAGAAAACTTGATGGAAAAGAATTCACCGTCACCCATTAAGCGCGACATGCCCGCAGGTACGAGAATCGAACAAATATAAAAGGGATACACGCGTTTGTATTAATATGGAAGATCCACGTGAATTGTTCGTACGATTTACAAAAACTAAAACTGGGTTCCATGTAGATGAAGGTCCTTCAAAATGGACGTCTCATGTACACGGAGCTATCATAGAAGCGATATTTTATACAATCGTCTCATATATACGGTATCACAGGGACGTTGATGAGTTGGGTATGGGACTTTTAGAAAAAATATTTCTATGTTCCGATGATTTTATCAACGCCGAAGATGCGAAAAAATGGATTGAGATGAATCGTATGCCTGATGATACATGGTTGATTATTCATGTATACGATCATATCAAATACATGGAAAATGGGTCACATAGACGTGCACTCTTGTATTTATTTAACATGTTACATTTCGATTTATAAGTTTATGTGGTTCAGAAATTTGTTTTAGATGTTTCGCGTGGTATGTAAACTTATACTCGGTGAATGTTTCTTTAATTTCATCTGAAAGAGCGTATGCCTCGTAACGTAAACTTAAACCCGAACACACAGAAAGTTGTTCTAATTTAAGTAAACGATCTTCTAACGTGACAAACTTCTTGATCATTTCAGGTGAAAACCCGTCACTTTTCATGTTTTCGTACATTTTTTTCGATGCGCCATCTGATAAGTGAAAATATTGACTCCTGTATCCCAATATACTCACTTCAGTTCCCGTGTTCTGTCTTGAATTACTCAAAAGCATGAGTATTAATATTACAAATAACAGTGCTATCATCTAGTATTGCGCAACATAATAAAAACGTCGTTAACTTTATGTAAAATTTTAAAAAGATCATCTTTCGTTTTTACACGCGTGGGATCTACAATCTCAAATTCAATCTGATACGTGTGAGAATCTTCCGCATCCATGTCATGTGTATCACCCGTACAAATTGTCATATCGATTGACACGTTTTTGCGAACAAACGAAATGCGCTTCTTCGTTCTTTTTTTATCCATTTCACGATCAGTATCTTCCGGCAAGGGAATCTCTTTTGAAATACTAAACCGTAAATCGTACGGTACGTTTTCAATTTGTTTGAAATCCTGATTCATCACGCGTTCTTTTCGGACGATAGTCTCTTCTCCGGTCGCTTCTTCGGTGGTAATTCTTACACCGTCACATTCCCTGTAAAAAACTTCTTGCTCGGTACCGATAATTTGATCCCATTCTGTATACTTGGAAAGTCCGTTCATAATCGAATCAAATTGTGCCTTGCCGAGATTGGTGTCGAACATATTACCATTAAATTTTCCAAAACGTAATTCAATCTCCGTATGTTCTTCATCCTTGAATTGTTGCACTTGAGGAAAAAGGGAATCTGTAATGTGTCTAACGTCCATCATTTCAATATTAAAACTAGCTATTTTTCTAAGTAACTTAAGTTCAATCCATCTCATCAATCGTGGGGCCCTTCTCGGGAGGTTGTTCGTTCGCATTCATCTTTGAAAGAATTGGCCCACATGTGTCGTTAAACTCTTTTTGTTTGTCTAGAATTTCGTCAATCTCCGCCGTCTTATTATTTTCAATCCAAGAAATTGCCTGGTTAATCGTTTCATTTACCAAAATTTTATCTTCTTCGGTAATGTTTACATTTTTATCGGAAACTGTATTCCGTGTGTTATACACGACAGACTCAAATCCATTGATAGCTTCGACCTTCTTCTTATATAACTCATCTTCTTCTTTATACTTTTCGGCATCATTTACCATACGCTCGATATCCTCTTTGGAAAGACGACCTTTATCATTGGTGATGACAATTTTTTCAGATTTACCAGAAGCCTTATCTTCCGCATTCACATTCAAAATACCATTTGCATCGATATCGAAAGCGACATTAATCTGAGGAACACCACGAGGTGCGGGTGCGATTCCAGTCAAATCAAATTTACCGAGAAGGTGATTATCTTGCGCTCGAGCGCGTTCACCCTCGTACACCTGAATCGATACGGCGGGTTGATTATCCGAATAAGTCGAAAACACTTGCTCTTTCTTAGTTGGAATGGTCGTGTTTCTCTCAATAAGCTTAGTCATAACACCACCAGCCGTTTCCAAACCAAGTGACACCGGAGCTACATCGAGAAGAAGAAGATCTTGGACAGAACTATTATCAACCCCGGAAAGAATGGCAGCTTGAACAGCCGCACCGTACGCGACGGCTTCGTCGGGATTGATCGATTTATTCAACTCCTTGCCATTAAAAAAAGTAGACAACATTTGCTGAATTTTGGGAATACGCGTGGATCCACCGACGAGCACGATTTCGTCAACCTTGGATTTATCCATCTTTGCATCCCTGATAACTTGTTCTACCGGATCCATACACTTTCTAAAAAGATCCGTATTCATCTCCTCAAATCGAGCACGTGTGATAGTAGTAAAAAAATCAATTCCCTCGTACAACGAATCGATTTCGATCGCTGTTTGTGTGGTAGAGGATAACGTTCGCTTCGCGCGTTCGCACGCCGTTCGCAAACGGCGCAAAGCTCTAGCATTTCCAGTGAGATCCTTTTTATGCTTACGCTTGAACTCAAGTGCGAAATGTTCGAGAAGACGAGCATCAAAATCTTCACCACCGAGATGTGTGTCTCCTGCGGTAGCCTTGACTTCAAAAATCCCACCTTCGATATTCAACAGGGAAACATCGAAGGTACCACCACCCAGGTCGAAAATAAGAACATTCTTGTCTTCATCTTTATTTTTGTCGAGACCATATGCGATGGCAGCGGCTGTAGGCTCGTTAATAATTCGTAGACAATTAAGTCCTGCGATAGAGGCCGCATCTTTTGTAGCCTGTCTTTGGGAATCGTTAAAGTAAGCGGGTACCGTGACAACCGCGTCTTTGACTTTGGTTCCCATATACGCTTCGGCAATTTCTTTCATTTTTGTCAAAACCATAGATGAGATTTCCTCGGGTTCGAACGACTTCTTCTCACCATGGAATTGTACTTCGATACTCGGTTTTTCAGACTTACCCGAAACAACTTTAAACGGCCAATTTTTAACATCTTCTTGAACCTTCTTATCGGAAAATTTACGACCGATAAGTCGCTTCGCGTCGAAAACAGTATTTTGGGGATTCATTGCTGTTTGATTTTTAGCGGAATCACCGATGAGGCGCTCGCTATCTGTAAATGCTACATATGATGGAGTAGTTCTATTTCCCTGATCATTCGCAATAATCTCGACACGATCATTTTGCCACACACCAACACATGAATAAGTAGTTCCTAGATCAATACCAATTGCTTGAGACATTTATACTCATGACACGTTTGAATTCTCTAATTAAAGTTATTACGCGAAAACAATAAAATGAGGGGCTTCCTCAATGAATGTAACACATGCTATTTTAATACGTCAATACAATGTCTATTTAACGTACATGTGATCACGAATCACTTTTTTAAAAACCCTTACGAAGGAAAATGTATGTTCACGATATTTTATCAAGTGTTGTTGAAAAAATACTGGTCAAATGAAAAAAGCCCCCTCGATCTCACACCACTTCTCTACGCGTTTCAAAATGAATTTCCCCGATTCAAAAATGACGATCAACACGACGTCCAAGAAGCGATATTGTGCATCATCGACATTTTGGAAAAAAGTAAACCCGAGATAAAAACGTGGCTGTATGGTAAAAAAACACAAGAAACGATCTGGCCAGGTGGAAAATCGGAGAATGAAGAAGATTTTAGCGTACACGTCGTGAGGTCTAAAGGGAAAGATATGGGTAAGATTTTAGAAGATAGTACGAGATGGAACGTACTGGAAAATTTTGAAGATACGGACGGTAAAGTGTATAACGTTGCCACTACACGTATGATATTTTCAAAACTTCCACAAGTGTTAATGATATCGTTCGATACTAAAAGTCATATTAAAATAATTGAAAAATTAATTCTAGATACTCATGAATATGAACTATTTGCATGCGCAATTCACGCGGGTATTCAAAATGATGGACATTACGTAAGTTTTATAAAAAGAAAAACCAAATGGTTTTTTATCAACGACGCGCATGTACGTGAACACGAATTACCTGAAGAGGGTGGATTTTATTTCATGATGTACAATTTAAAAAATCCTCCATCTTAATATCTTCACGAATATTTACCAATGTTCTATAAAACGTTCGTCTACCGTTTGGGAATGTTTTGTCATATCTTCGCATCAATGGTTTCCACCACATGGGACTATCGTTAAACATGTATTGACACTTGATAATCGCACCCTCTTCCATCCATGGTTTTGCGTATTCCGGAACCATACCCTTTGGAATTTCGGATTCGAATACAAGCTTTCCCCTTTCTTGAACATACAATCTCCATACATCACCCTTTTCTTTCAATTGGAAATCAATCGTATTTTTATCACGAGGTTTCCATTTGAACATGGTTTCATGTGTTCCCGTTTTTACGGTTTCGTTAATCGGCGTAAAAATAAGACCGTCGATATTTTGTGTCACCGTGGGTAAATATGAATTCATAAATTCATTGAAATCGGACATCAAATGAAACGTCTTGATTTTCATTTTAATCGGGTCATTTTTTAGAGATGTCAGGGATTTCTTTACAGCTTCGATCGATTTCAATCTCGTTAAAAAATCCTTGTCACCGATGATGTCTCCATTATGCAGTAAAATGTCGTAAATCATGAATGTATCCTCGTACATTTCACCTTCTAGAATTGTTCCATCGTAAATACATCGTCTAAAGTTGAGAGGACATAAAAACATATCGAGAGCCCGATTTATAAATACACACGTTTTTTTACTATTGAACATAAACGTCAACATCATAAAACGTGTACCATCCGTCTTTTCACAAACAACATAAGGATTTTTACGGAGTGTATCAAAATGTTTAAACTCGATAGAGATGGGTTGACTGCCAGGAAAAATGTTTTTACCAACACATCCCCAGTAGTGTTCCATGAATGAAATCGCATATGTGTAAAGAGGATCGTCTCGATTTACAGATAGACGTTGCATTATATTGTATGTTTTAATTTAAATCTTTAAGTGGTTTTAACTCCAGCAGAATTGACAATATTACCGATACACTCGTGAGGATATACGTTAACCAGACGAGCAGCCGTAAACGCTACAATGTTCACACCGTATTCTTGAAATTTAGAAAACATCGCACCAAACTTAGGTGGAACTTTAGATGAACCGTATCGATTATTTCTAATTTTCTTGAGTGTGGGTTTACACATTATTACCCATGATTTGGCATCAGATTTATCCACTTGATAAATGTCCCCAACCAAACGTTTCCCAAGTGTCGTGTCAAACTCAAGACCCATCTGATGTATAGGTTCGTTCGATTTACTCAAAACCTTTTCCTTAAACATATCCCAATTGATGCCCTCTTTCACACTAGGAAATACAATAATGTTATGCCCCACATTATCGTTAAAAATGTTTTCCATCGAATCTTCGTCTACTTGAATACCGAAGTCGATAAAAAATACCCGATCAGAAATCGGCATTTGCTTTTCGATAATACGCGCCTTTTCGAATGGATCATCGTTTACGAAAATGACTTGATTTTGAATACCATTCTTCCGCATACACATGATATTTAATCGCAAGACAGAATGTAACGTTTTTACGTGACAAGAATTGCTACGTGTCACGACGATTGTGGAGATAATCATGACTTTGATTAGTAAAGATTCTAAACCTTAAGCCTATCTTTCATACACCCGGAGAATGGTAAATTACCGACGTGTCCCAAGGTTGTGTTACAATCTGCGAAGATTTTACCATCCATCTGTTGCCAACGTCTACAAAATGCGTAATCTTCAGACAAATACCGTCGTGATTCGGGGTCAATCATACAGTCAAAAAGAGCACAATATTCATCAAAATCTCGATTTTGGTGATCATTCTTACAGTTTAACGTAGGTCCGTAGTGTTCGTGCATTCGTTCGAGTGCTTTACGTGAAATTACCATAAACCCGGTAGGACCATCGAGTACTTCAACGAAACCACCGACAACGCTACGTTTTTTCGCACCGATGTTTGCGACCAAACTCGACGACAATAAACTCATATCACGAGTATCACCATTTTCAATAGCCGATTTAGCCTGGTCCCACATGACAACCTTTTTTGGGTACACGGCGACGGAAACATCGTGTCCAGATTTTACAAGTCGAACCACTGATGTGGGATCAAATTCGATGTCTGCGTCGATGAACATGAAAAAGTCGGCATCCGTTTTTTGCATGAATCGACCAATTGAGACGTTTCTCGCTCGATGTACGAGACTTTCGTTTTCTGTCGTATCCAACATGAGTTGAATGCCCTCTTTAATGAGAAGTAGTTGTAGTCGGACAATACTTCTCATATACTTTTCTAGACATAGTCCACCGTAACACGGTGTACTCAAAAATAATTTTGTCATTATACTTGATATTACATTTTATCCTCTAAGTGTCGTTTTGCGATTGTAACTATTTTATTAAGTGTAGGTACAGACACTGAACATTTTTCACATATTTCAGTTTTAGACGCTTTACTGTTCATGACAATAAAAATGACAGCCGTGGCTACACTATTCGGTGATTTACTCATTAGTTCTACGCAATTTTCTAATTCTCCACACATTTTGTTACATTTTAAACGTTCTTCTCGAGAAACGTCAAATGAATTCAACAAACGCGACATCACGTCAAAAGGTTTTGTCACATAATTCTTTTCAGTTTTTTCATTTTGGATGGTTTCTGTAAACATCGCAGTTGTTCGGCTGATGTCTTTACATTGTATACCAAACATATCAGCAATTTCTTTGGTTGTTCGGGGAATATTAGCAAGTCTACACGCGTATAAAACGCAGTTAGCTTTAATTCCTGAACGCACCGCACCTCTGGTGAGTTTATTTTCATTAAATTTTTTGTATAACGTCTTCGCATCTTTCAAAGCGGTTTCTGGAACGTCGACACACGCTTCGTCAATATCTTTATACGCGTGAAACAAAGATCTATCTTTATGGTTCATCGAACTATGAAAATTGATTTTGGCCATACGTTTCGTTTCATACGCGGATGAATATTTAGTTGCGATCACCGTACCTTTTCCCCATGAATCAGAGAAAAGTTCATGATTTGTAGTAGGGATGGCGCATCGAGCGGGATCGGAGACACGTCCATCATCTGTCACACCACTCGTCCATTCTGCAGATTCGTCGATATATACCGAATCGACAAGACCACATTTGGTACACACCATTCCCTCTCTTGTGAGCAATTTATCTCCTGAACAGTTGTTACATAATATATTGTTTTCCACCGGCTTTATTGTTGGTTTAGTAAGAATGCGGTCCAAATCGGACCAAATAGTAGCCAATGTTTGAGTATCCATTATGGGATAGGAGTCTTTTTTATTTTGTAGAATATCGCACTTCGACTTAAGTTTAAAAATTGACATTGTCCATTTGAATACGAGCGCGCTCTTCTATTTCCGATACCATTTGCTTAAATCGTGAAGAACCAACACTTCGAGGCTTCCACTCGTTCCACGCCTTGTCTATACTCTCATGATCTGGAGGAAGTTCTATACGACCTTCAATTTCACTATCAGAAACAATAAAACTACCCATGTCGCTACCGTTATCATCTGAATCATCGTAAACTACACTCATGGCTTCGTCATCTTCTTCTCCCGACACTACATACATGTTATCTTCTTCGCTTATACACGTGAATATCGTATCACCCCCTGTAAAATGTTCGCATAAGCTCTCTTCTCTCAGAAGATTTGTATCTGTTTCCAATGTATATATTCGAGCTCCTTTATATGTCAACGTCGTCTCGTTAAAATACCTGACAATGAGATAGTCGTCACGGTTTTCTTCCACCTTCGCGAACATCTCATCTTCAATCTCTTCAACATTCACCAGAACTTTTATCAAATCCCCAGGGCAAATTTCAGAAAACACAAGCATGTTGTATAAAGATTTCTCACAAAAATATTATACGCTAATAACACACATGGGGGTTGAAATTTTTTCGAAAGAAAACTGTAAATACTGTGAATATGCTGAACAAATGTGCAAAGATATGAATTTAGAATATAAGAAAATGTACGTGGATAAATCCGAACTCAAAGAAAAATGTGGAAACACCGCATGTACGTATCCACAAATCATTATTAACGGTAAAATTATTGGCGACTATTTCGCGTTTCAAGAATATATAGATGAAGCCGAACCCATGCTTTTACCAACCATGAATAGGTTTACCGTGTTTCCAATCGAACACGAAAATTTGTGGAGCATGTACAAAAAGGCACAGATGTCGAACTGGACCGCTGAAGAAGTTGATGTATCCGCCGATATGGAAGATTGGAAAAACATGAGTGAAAATGAACGACACTTCGTTAAATATATTTTAGCCTTTTTCGCTGGTTCTGATGGCATTGTTTTTGAGAATATAAACAACAACTTTGCCGATGAAGTTCAATTAACCGAAGCTCGGTCGTTTTATGCATACCAGGTTCATAATGAGATGGTTCACGGTGAAACGTATAGTAAACTTATTGATAAATATATCAGGGATAGTGGAGAGAAAAAGCGTCTATTTGAAGCAATCACAACAATTGATCCCATAAAAAAGAAAGCTGAATGGGCTATGAAATGGTTTGATAATTCCAGACCCTTTTCTGAGCGTCTATTAGCTTTCGCGTGTGTCGAAGGAATATTCTTCTCGGGTAGTTTCTGTGCTATTTTTTGGTTAAAGAAACGTGGACTCATGCCGGGTCTGTGTTTTAGTAACGAGTTAATTAGTCGAGACGAGGGTCTTCATCTCGAATTCGCCATAGAATTATTCAAGATGTTGAAGAATAAACCTTCACAAGATGTTGTACATAATATCGTACGTGAAGCTATTGAAATTGAAAAATCATTCATCATCGAAGCTCTTCCATGTAGTCTCATAGGAATGAACGCGGAGAAGATGTCTGATTATATTGAATATGTTTCTGATAGGTTACTTAAACAAGCGGGGTTCAATAAAATCTGGAATACTCAAAATCCCTTTGATTTTATGGAAAATATTTCCCTGGATGGTAAAACTAATTTTTTTGAAAAACGCGTGGGTGATTATGGTAAAATCGACGAAAGTACAGATGTAACGTTCGATGAAGATTTTTAATTACGCGATAATCGGACGACTACCGTCACCACACGACACACTCATTTTTTGAGAACCAATCTCTATGGGTGTGGGAATATCCATCTCTGTCGAAATGTCCATCCCACTAAAAACAGTACCACTATCGTACATACCTATAGGCTCTTCGGAAATACCGGGTAGAGGAGATGGGGCATCAGCCATACGAACGGGTGCTTTTGGCACTTCCTCATCTTCTACATCCTCTTCCTCTTCCTCTTCCTGTTCCTCTTCTTTTTCTTCCTTCTTTTCCTGTGTTTCAGAACCCGTGATATCGGGTACATATCCCTCACTACGAATATTCATCATACCCCATGTGACGAACATGAAAACAATCGTGTGAAGAATCAAACCATTAGTGGTAGGGCATCCGTTTGGCCCAGATACCCACTTACCGAGTATCGCACGCATGAGACGGTACGTATCGGGGTTCGCAACAATAAAGAACACGAGCGCCGCCATGAGAGAAATTGCTAATTTCTGTTCCTGCTTTTTACCACCGCAACCACAACCACAATCTTTGAACAAACCCATCGTATATTATTATTGTAGTCTGAGAAAAAAAATATACTTAAAGTTTGCTCACGTATAAGATGTATAAGAAACTAAACATGTCTACTATTATTCAGCGTTATGAGCAATTTGATCCCAACACCGTCGTTCTTTCTAACATGAAGAAGAATAAGAATGGTGGAAAAACCGTATACATTAACGCGCAAGGCAACAAGAAGCTGTATCTTCAGCTTCCTTTCATGCGATCTCCTTTTGGTCTGAGTGCTTTCACTGATGAGGCTACCAACAAGACATCCTATTCTCTTGATCTTTCTTTTGATCGTGACAATGAAGAGGCTGTTACGCTTATGAACAAACTTCATGAACTGGATCAGAAGATTATTCAAACCGTCGCCGAAAACTCCAAAGAGTGGCTCGGTAAGCAGTATAACATCGAAGTTATCAAAGAAGCTCTTTACAAGCCCCTCGTCCGACCCGGTAAGGACGAATATCCATCTACCATGAAGCTTAAACTCATGACAAAACCCACTGGTGAGTTTCTAGCGGAAGCGTATGATATGTCTCAGAAACCAGTCCCCGTAGATAGCATCGAAAAGGGACAAAAGTGTATGTGCATCGTAGACTTCAATCAGATTTGGTTCATCGATAACAAATTTGGTGTGAGTGTACGAGTATCACAGGTTCTCTGTGAGAGGTCTCAGAAGCTCCCGTCTTTCGCCTTTCAGGGTGTTAACACAGAAGCTGCCGCAACGGATGATGCGAGTGACGAATATGAGGATGAAGATTGTGAGATTGACGAGTAAACGATAGTCTATATTTTAATAAAAATCTATATTGGTAAGTTGAAAAAACTTCTTACGAATATAATAATGAACGCCGAAGTAAAGAAACTTCTCAGAGGTAAGAAGTCGTGTTCTCCGGCGAAACATTTATGGCGCACATACAACAACGGGTCAATATCTAAAGGTGTTATTCAAATAGGAAGGGGGGAATATGGTGTCGTTTTTCGTGGATGTGTAGATGATAAGTGTAGCAAACCCATCGTATACAAAGAAAGTGACATTTCGTTAAACGAAGATTTACCAACCGCGAAGATGGAATTTACCATCACAAAAAAACTCGAAGGAATGGGTGTTCCTAAAATGTATCACTATAAAGACTGCGACGGAAAAGAAATTGTGTATTCGGAATACATACCTGGCAAAGAATTACGCGAGTGGGCAAAAAGTAAACCTTCCACCGGTGCAATTAAATCTGTGATGGTTCAGGTTATTTATAACTTGTATAGGATTCATAAAAAATATCCGGGATTTAGACATCACGATCTCCACGCCGGAAACGTTATGATAAAAAAAGTTACACGGAAAAATATTCAAATTAATTTGGAAAATAAAAAATATTTAATTTCTAATTTCGGAATTGAACCCGTGATAATAGATTTTGGATTTTCAAAATTTCCACGAATCAAAAATCCATTGGTAAATTATAATAATTATAAAAATTTAGGAATATCTAAAAATTCTCATAAAATGTACGATACTCATTTTTTTGTAAACACCATTCACAATCTATTCTTCAGAGATATTGTGATAAGGAAGTTTATAGAAAATATATTTCCGAGTGAATATTTAGGAAGGCGGTCAGTCGTGGTGAAAGATTTTAGATTAAGAGGTGTGAGATATCGCGAAGAATCCGATAAAATCGTGAAAAATAAAAAAGATCACGAACCAAATTTACCCGGGTTCGAGCTAATCCTTTCGAAACCATTCTTTACCGGGGAAACACGTGTAAAAAACGTGATACCAAAACCTAAACCAAAATTCACAATCCCGATTCAGCGCCCACAGCCTAAGGTACAAACACCTAATAAAACGAGTATAGAAAAGGCTATGGCTATAAAACGAGCCGCAAATATCATAGCGGCGGCTGAAAAACAAAAGGCTAAGGAGAAAAAACGTCCAGGTCTCACGAAAACGAGGGTGAAACCATTGTCTATGACAAGAAATAAAATATAAATGTAATATATAATGCTCGCCTTGATAATACTATTGTTGATCAACATGAAAATTTTTCTTGACATAAAACCAAAAACTACGACCGATGTTCTCAGTGAAGAAGGTGAGTGGACTGTATACGGCTCCATGGGTTGTGGATGGACTCGTAAACAGATCGAATACATGAAAGAGAAGGGTAAACCCTACACTTTTGTCGACTGTGATAAGGAAGAGTGTGCTGGCGTTGACGGTTTTCCGACAATGATTCACACAAATGGAGAAAAGATTGTTGGATTTAAAGAGGTTTAAATACCGCGTACAACCTGGATAGAGATGGAAAGAAGAAGGGCATCGAAGAATGTCTTAATAGGTTTAAGAACCGTGATGTGCTTGCTCAGAGAATTGTTCCACGTGAAACGAAGGAGAAATGTACTCACGAGAATAACCAACATAAAAATTAAAATTTCGATGGTAGCTTCCTTGGCGGTTTTGGCGTTAATAACGTCTTTAATCATTTATTACATGTGAACATTTTTTTCTAATGTAATATAATGAGCAAGGCTCCCCCGACATCAGGGTCTGAACACACGTTCACGAAGAAGAGGTGGGGTGGTAAAGTTGGTAAGAATAATAACAATTGTTACGCTTATGCAGTGAACGATTACCAAAGATATCGCTCCTGGAAAAGTCAACCCGGTGAGCGAGCTAATATGACGACAAAAAAACCATACACAACGTGTGGTGATTTACCAAAGATGGTTGTGGCTGACAATCCTGATAAAGTGTATATTGTTAAAGGTGGTGAAAAATGTAAACCTTCGTATTACAAGATAATGATGTTCGTAGCTGGGTGTAAGACAAATGATTATTTATGCCAAGGTGATTTTCATTTTTATAAACAGCATAGTAAAACTGAGTATAAAGTGAAAAGAGGTGATACTCATGAAAGTATTGCGACGTTCTTTAAAGTACCCACGATTCGCATAAAGCGTTCTTGTAGTGTTTTAAAGCCTGGTAAAATAATCGTATTCAAAGCTAATTTTTTCAGTCATAAACGTGGATGGGCTACAGGTCCATTGATTGTCGGAGCCAAAGGTAAGTTGATAACCGATCCACGAAGAATTTCCAGAGACTATCCTGGCCTGAATTATGATAAATACTGTACATCATTCTGTGTTAAGAACAAGGGGATCAAGGTTGGACACACTCATCCCAAAATCAGAAAGTAGACTTTCTAAATCTGTGACAGTCTCGGTATCAAACACTATATCAAGTGTATCGAATACGAGTTCTTCACTTAATTCCTGGGTGTACGATGTATCGTGAATCATGTTTCGAACCGTTAAAGTGACCTTCCAATTCGCACCATCGAATATCTTTCTACACACCGGGCACGTCTGATGCCCTCGTCGTTTCCAATTCTCTATACAGTGAGAGTGAAAAAGATGGCCACATCTAAGTGGTTTATTCTGTCGCGTTTCCCTGACTGTGTTGAGACATATAGAACACGTTTCCATCGTACATAATCTTAAATATCAGATTTATTTTGAAATTTTAACTCAGTTGATTTTAGAGAGGTTTAGCGTCGAGTCGCACATCCCACACACGCTACCATCATTCTGACGCTTCATCTCGGGGTTTACATCTGGACCCTTCGCTTGAAGAAGTTTGCGGAAAGAATAGTTGTCCTCGGGTTTGATACCGTTCTGGGACATGATGAAATTGTCGTAGAGTTTAGACGAATTGCTTACAGTGAAACACCTGCCATCGGCCATACCAAGTCGCTGGGACATTTTATATTACAATTAGAAATTAATTTGTCTATTGGTAATCGTGTTTGTCCACGATTCAAACCCGAGTGATTTAATTTTTTTAACGGCATCTTCAATTTTGTATCCTGAAAATACATTAAACAGATCTTCGACGTGTACTTTTGATACCCTGATGTTCGGACATTCGTTTATGTGACAATTGATAATGTTGTACGCAAAAACAATTTCCTTTAAAGTCTCCGCACCCGTGATGATAATTTTTCCAGTCCCAAATATACTCGTCGTAATTTCCTTCATATCCTCGGCCGGTTTAAATTTAATCTTAACAGCTGAATATCTATCTGGTTCAAACGAAACTTTAAACACATCTGAATATTTTTCAAAATGTTCCGTCACTTTCATCAAGTTAATATTATAGTTTAAACTGAAATTGGAGTTGATCATGACAATCCTGAACGTATCGACGGGTGGAATAACTTCCGGGTCGAATGCCTGAAGAATATACACCAAACTTGAAATGATATGCTTACAATTAAAGATGTCATTACACCCAGCGACTTGTATACTCCCATTTGGAAAAATCTTGATTGATTTGGTACTGTAACAATCATCGTATGTAAGTGTGATCTGATTATAAAACGTGGTTGGTTTAAGTTTCCATGTCGTAAATTCTTCACTGTTTTCACGATGTAGATTAACCGGCGACATTTCAAAAGCGGTGCGAATCTTATCCACGTTAATAGGTTTACTGAATGAAGAAACCATCGTAATCGTTGTCAACTTAATCCACGAAGGTTGGATATGCTCTGGATACTTACACCTGAATTCATCGAGCGTTAGAAGATATGAAAACGTGTTGTTCGCGATTGATGAAAACATTTTACATGGTTTTACATGTGTTGTGTTTTGACTTAAGTTAAAAAATACGTCGTATTATTAAGAAGATGCCGTGTGAGAATTGTAAAAAGAAGTGTGGAATTCCGATTGACTGTGCATATTGTGATGGTAAATTTTGTCCTAAATGTATTCAACTCGAAAAACATACATGTCCTGGTATTGATGTTAAAAAAGCAAAAGATTTAAGTAATTTAGAGAAAAAGATTGCTTTTAAGCCAGAGTGTAAATATGCCTTCCTTCGTTAAAGAAGCACACGTTTTTAGGAACATAAAAACAGGCGCTCCATGTATCGAAATAAAATATACAACGTATCGCGAAGGTGAGGGATATGTTAATTTAGCCGAATGTTTCGATGCTTCTCCAGTGGGTGGATGGACCGATTTGATTTATAAGCGTGAGAATTTACGTTACGAAGAGTTTCTAAACACAAAAGTTGAAAAAACGATGACTACCAGGAGGTCTATGGCTGTCATCGAATTGGATAATGTTTTATGTGAAAATAAAAATATATTCTCACTCATCCGTGTCATGAATGCTATTAAAATTTTAGATCCAACATTTGTTCCACCTAACATAAATATTCGATGCGCATGGCAAAAGAATTTTGTAAAGGAAGTGTGTATGTACACATTTCCGGATATTATTCACAACTGTAGAAATGAATTTCGTCTCGAAAAACTTTTTAACGTTTTACAAACGATAGAGTCAGAATTATAGATACTAAAAGGACTATAGTTAACATATCAAGTGTTTTCATTTCACTTACCATCAATCTAAGCGACTTTTTATTTGTATTATCAACACCCATATCTATATTTCTTCCTGGATAAAGAGGTCTAGATAAGGGACATGTCTGATCAGACGGGCGGCACATGTCGATAGTTTTGTCACCAGACGTTATACCATACTGGCATATATGAGGTTCTTCTACCCTGTGAACATCAACATCAATCCCCTCTTTAAATTCTTGGAACGGATGGGGTTTGCCAACAGCACCAGGCAATGAAAAATCACGCTGAACGAAAGGATTCACATCGTTGATAGTGTCTTCGTCACTGATCATATGCTTACTCATTTCTATACTATGACGATATATATTTTTTATGTGCCATCTTCTTTCCGTGCTCGTCCCACATCTTATCGAGATCAATATTCAACATGTGTGCGAGTTGAAAAAGATAACTAAATACATCACCCATCTCCATCATGATGTCGACACCTTTATCTTTTTTCATGTTCGTCTTCTTGAACGTTTTCTTCGATTGTCGTATAGCTGACGCAAGTTCTCCAAATTCCTCGGAAAGAAGAAGCCATACAGTATTGATTTCAGCACGGTCCCACCCCTTCATTTTACACACTTTCTCTGTTTCTGCTTTGTAATAGTTCAATGACGCCATCTTAAAATATATACAACTCTAAGCTTTAAACGCCAATTTTATCACTTTTATCCATCTTCATTCCATATGTACTCGTATTCGCGGGAGGTGTTGGAGGTATAGCCATTGTATCTATGTCTCGCATATACCCCATAAACTGAGATACACCCGATTGAATTTGAGACAGTGCTGTTTTAATCACCATTTCATTCATGAACTTTACCTGCTCGTTTACATTTGTCCCGTGATTACCAGCATTGTTGATAAACACAGCTCGCATGATAGCAAACATGTCATCCTTATTTTGGTAATCGATCGCTACACCCGTCTTATCTTTGAACGACTGACGAACGGCGCGCTGAAGTAAATTGGTATTATAATCAGAAAAGAATAAGGTGTTCAGTGGCGTTGGTGTCTGTTTGATAGAATTCAGGTGAAGTCTGTCACACATTTAATATAATCCAGGAAAAAAAAGTATATGTAAATACTAAATGATCGCCGCCGACTTCGATGAAGCTTACGGTACCAAACCATGCAACTATGAAAAGCCCATCTGCGATGCTCCTAACTGCTTCGTAGCATCCTACCCTCCTGTATCCAAACCCGGTGTAGAAGGTTCTTTCTTCGTCAACACGAGTTTCCTTCAGCCCAATCGTTATGCCGAAACCGCCGGCCCTGTACCCGTTCGTAGCGTCGATTTTAAATGATAATTAAAAAATACACCTGTAATACTAATAGTATGAGAGTCATCAAACGGTCCGGTCATGTTGAAGACGTCAAATTTGATAAGGTCACCAACAGGATCTCCAAACTACGATACAATTTATCCGACAATGTGGACGCTTCTCTTATCGCGAAGCAAGTGTTTTCATCTATGTATGACAACATCACGACCCATGAAATTGACACTCTTTCTGCCGAAATCTGTATTGGTATGATCACGAGTGACCCCGATTACGAAATTCTCGCCACGCGCATCGTGGCCAGTAATATTCAGAAGACTGCACCCAAGACTTTTTCCAGTGCCATGTCCATTCTATACGAAGCTGGTATTGTAACCAGGGAAGTGTATGACATGTCCAAAAAATTGAACGAAAACATTAATCACGGGAAAGATTTCGACTTTGGATATTTTGGCCTGAAGACACTCGAACGTGGATATCTTCAGCGCGTTAAAGATGTGATCATCGAAACACCACAGTATCTTTACATGCGTGTAGCTATCGGTATACATGGAGATGACACGGATTCCATCGTTGAGACATACAACGCCATGTCAAATGGATCGTTTATTCACGCGACACCAACCCTGTTCAATGCCGGTACACATAAACCCCAGATGTCGTCGTGCTTCCTCGTCGCGAACAAAGCTGACAGTATCGACGGAATTTATGATACACTCAAAGAGTGTGCTCAAATCAGTAAATGGGCCGGTGGTATTGGTCTTCACATTCACGACATTCGTGCCAATAATTCCATGATCAGGGGAACGAACGGTCAATCAGATGGAATTATTCCCATGCTTCGCGTCTATAACGCTACCGCGAGATACGTTAATCAGGCGGGAAGACGCAAGGGATCGATCGCCATGTACATCGAACCATGGCACGCAGACATCATGGATTTTTTGGATATTCGCCTTAATCAGGGTGATGAAGAAGCGCGTTGTCGTGACCTGTTCTCGGCTCTATGGGTTCCAGATCTTTTCATGAAACGCGTGGAAGAAGGTGGTAACTGGTCTCTGTTCTGTCCCGACAAGGCTCCTGGTCTTTCGGACGTATACGGTGATGAATTCGAATCACTCTACACCAGATACGAAGCTGAAGGTCTCGCGAATGAGACCATCCCAGCTCTTGATGTTTGGAAAGCTATCATCAAGTCACAGAGTGAAACCGGAACGCCTTATATGTTATACAAAGATTCGTGTAACAAGAAATCGAATCAAAAGAATGTCGGTGTCATCAAGTCTTCCAACCTCTGTAGTGAAATTATCGAGTATTCGGATGACAAGGAAACGGCCGTCTGTAACCTTTCGTCTATCGCCATTCCTTCGTGTGTAGATATCGACACGAAAACGTTCAACTATACAAAGTTACACGGTCTTACGAAAATGATCACTCGTAACTTGAACCGTGTAATCGACAGGAACTTTTATCCGACTGAAAATGCGAAACGTTCTAATTTTAGACACAGACCAATCGGTATTGGTGTACAAGGATTGGCCGACGTGTTTATTATGTGCGGAATGGCGTTTGGTTCAGAAGAATCTCGTAACATGAATGCTTACATTTTCGAGACTATGTATCACGCCGCACTCGAAGCAAGTTGCGAACTTGCTGAATTGTATGGACCGTATGAAACGTTCGAAGGTTCACCAGCGAGTAAAGGTATCTTACAGTTCGACATGTGGGACAGACAGCCGAGATTCAGTGGTATGTACGACTGGACAGCTATGCGCGAACGTGTAAAGAAGGGTATTCGTAACAGTCTATTTATGGCACCAATGCCCACTGCCAGCACTTCTCAAATTTTGGGTAATAACGAGTGTTTTGAGCCGTACACCACCAACATTTATCTCAGGCGTACACTCGCCGGTGAGTTTGTTGTCGTTAATAAGCACCTCGTAAAAGAACTACAGGCTATTGGTATATGGTCGAAGGAGATGAAAGATTTGATGATTAAGGCTGGTGGTTCTATTCAAAATATTATTGATATTCCCGACCATATCAAGGAACTTTATAAAACTGTATGGGAAATCAGTCAAAAAGTCATTATCGACATGGCAGCTGACAGGGGTGTGTTTATTGATCAGAGTCAGAGTATGAACCTTTTCATCGAAAACCCTACCCTTTCTAAACTTTCATCGATGCACATGTACGCATGGAAATCGGGTCTGAAGACTGGTATGTATTATTTACGAAGTAAAGCAAAGGCTCGTCCAATCCAATTTAGTCTTGAAGCGGAATGTACTGCCTGTTCAGCTTAAAGTTTTGATCATATATATATCCAGATGGCTAAATTTCATACACTAGTCGAAAATCTGGATATTTTAGAATATGATGGACGTAAAATTTCACTTTCGACTAAAGATGGTAAAACTGTCCGTGTTCAAATTCCAAGAATGTACATGCCCTTTGGTATATCTGGATTTATGCCCGAAGTTGGAAACACAAAATGGAACATCGACTTTTCCATGAAAGGATACGACGAAGATGGAAACTATGTAAAGGCGTTTTATGAAATACTTCAACTCGCGGAAAAAACCATTATTCAGGCGGTGAGTAATCAAAGTCAGAATATTTTTGGAAAACAGATGAGTGTAGACGAACTTTTACCGATGTTTAACTCTAACATCAAACATTCACCCGATAGGGAACCGAAATTCCGTATTAAAGTAGACACAACATCCGATGGAGTAATCAAACCGGGTATTTTTAATAATGAAAAAAAGCATCTGAAAGATTTGGTATCTGATAAATTGTACGCACGTAATTCTGGTGTGGGTATAATCGAAATGAACAGTGTCTATTTCCTAAACAGAAAGTTTGGTGTCACCTGGAAGTTGCATCAACTTGTTGTGCATGAGCCACAACAACTTAAGGGTTTCCAGTTTGTACTGTGATTTATTTTTTAGACGATGTGAGAATTTTATATATCATCTGAGCTTCTTTTAATAGTTTACCTTTTACAATCGTAAAATCATTAGGATTAATATTCAATTTAATTTTTGCTACACGCACAGCTTCGTCCCACTTAGCAAGCGTCATTATATACTTTACTTTTTCATTTTTTTTATGAGTTTCTTGTACGCCGCCGTCCCAGCTTTGGGTTGAGCCTTGAATGTACCAGTCTTAGGTTTGAATACCTTAACCATAGCCTTACTCCCTTCCGCTTTCATGCGCTTGATAGCGGCTTTGGACGCAGCTTTACTTTTGATACTACCGTTCTCATCCTGCACGAGATCCTTCTTAACGAGACCACCGGCCGTCGAATCCGCAGTTCCGTGGAAAACCTGAGCGCGTGTTCCAATCATGTTATTATAATATATCACCGGAAAATTTTCCTGATGGCGTCAATAGATTTTTCTTGTTTTGTGGGGATTTGAAACTCGATACTTTTATCGTTAAGTACTTCCGCACACAACATAGATTTATGTCCTTGTAACGACATCATCGCGAGATCCACACTGCGATATTTAATCGTATCACTGTACACAAACTTTTTTACAAATACTTCATTCCTTTGTCCAGATCTGTGACATCTTCCAATAGCCTGTAACTCGGTAGAAGGATTCCACGATGGAGACATGATATAAACCCTGGTGGCACACTGAATGTTTAAACCTTGACCACCACATTTAATCTGAATAACCAAAACACTACCCGGTGAAGATTTTTCAAACAGTTTCAATCTCGCGTGTCGCTCATCTTTGTTGACCGATCCATCGATGCGAAATGTCTCACGGTTTAAAATGGTTTCAATGTGATCCATTTCACCTTTATATTGACAAAAGATGATGGTTTTTTCACTTGGATGAGAAGATATACTCTCCATCAACGTATCCATCTTAGCTGAACGACCTCCCCATACTACGGGTGTTTGTTCTTCTTTCTTTGCGACACCATCCAGATATAATTGTGGCCAAATCATCACTTGCCTGACACGTAACAAACATTCGAGAATATGCATATTTCTTGATTCGATAGACGTACACGTTCTCATGATGTCTGAGATCCTGTGTTGAGAATCTTCAAACGCCTCTTCGTACATTTTCTTCTCATCTTGATACATTTCAAGTTCCACATTTTCGAAATGACAATACGGAAGAGAAAGAGAGCTGTCGGCTTTGGTGCGTCTCAAAATGTATATATCTTTAATTTCCTTGTGCATACCCTGTACCACATTTTTCGAAAATCCCAAAAATGCGCATAAAGATACGAAATCTTCCATTGAATTGAAAATAGGCGTTCCAGTTACCAGCCATTTGATATCCACGTCAAATTTATTAACAGCTTTAAATGTTCTCGTCTGACGATTTCGAATTTCGTGTGCTTCGTCGAGAACAATACGATCCCACTTCGCGTGGTGTAAAATAGAATTTTTAGAATGAACAATGCTGTACGGACACACGACGATATCCGAACGAACAAGGTCGTACACATTTTTTGTTTTATCGGGACCGTCATAAATAAGAACAGAGAGACCGGGTGCGAATTTTGCGATTTCTATATTCCATTGAGTAACAATACTTTTGGGAACGACAATCAGAGTACGGGGTTTGGGGTTTTTCAAAATAGTGGCTATGATCTGAACAGTTTTACCCAGACCCATTTCGTCACATAAAAACCCACCTTTTGGACCCGAAGTCTGATTCTCCATAGCCAGCATCCATTTTACACCATCTTCTTGGTAAGGTGTATATAGTTTGGCGTTAAGATGATATTTCATTTCGATGATTTTTATTATAGAATCTATTCACTTAGGTATAAATTTCTGTAAGGAAACGATGACAGAAACAATTCTAATCACCCCGGCGAGTAATTCAGTTTCTACCATCATGTTACAAATTTGTTGAATATGGTCATATGTCATGACTGGATTATTAATAATTTCAACAATGTAAGGAGAGACGCGAGCTGATATGGTTTTATTACCGTGCTTTTTTCCTATATATAAAAATCGTTTACCTATGATGGTTGACATTTTAGCCAAACGTAAAATGCCAATACCCATCTATATTATTCACTAATATAATCATCTTCTTTATCTGAAATTATTTCACATACTGGCTCTGGTCGTTCTTTCTTGGTACGAGTTTTCTTTGGTGGTGGGGGTTCAATTCCATACTCCCGATGATACAAAACCTTTTGCCAAAAGTCTCTCATTATAGGAAAATTTGTGGTCCACCACTCCGGGTCTCGCTTGACGTTAACAACTTCAAATTCTTCTGGTTTAGGCCAATTGGTTTCAGCTGGTTTATATTGAATAAAGTCGGCTTCGTCTAAATCTAAAATTTCCATACACAGTTGAAGCTGTGGCATATAATGTTCAGGAACTTCACCCGGAATAATCTGTCTCTGGGGAGGACATTTAATTTCTACGAGTTTACCAGATTCGGAAACACCATCCGGACTACCCCCCAACCATGGGTGGAGTGGATGGGGAACCAATCCGATTTCGTGAACAACTTCGTTATATCTTTGTTCGTACAAAATACGAGCTTCATCTTCATATAGTTCACCATGTCTTGTTGCTTCATTACCCATAAATTTTTCACCAAGTCCACACTTTTTTAGAAGAAGTTTGTGAGGTGTTTCGTATTTGTTTACACCTATCGCCGTGGCCGCATCACTCGCAGTAAGCATATTACTTCGAAGTTCCAACCACTCTTCCGATTTTTGGGGTGCATATTTCCTGTTGATAAGGTTTCTCACTTTCTCTAACATTACTTGATTTGCCCTCTAAATGTTTAAGTACTATGCGAATGTGTTTTTGAGAATATATTTTATTTTTACTTGTTCTATCGTTTTTAGTAACACGCTTCTTGTATTCATACTCTTTCATTTTTGATAATAAGCATTTGTGTAAGTCTTCTTAGGTGGATAAAAGAACGCTTTCGCAGCGTTTTGTTCAGCTTGCTTTTTATTTTTAGCAAATCCATGTCCAATACAAACACCCGTGACGTATACATTGATGTAAAAAATTCCATTGTCATGCGAGACAATTGAATATACGGGGAGTTCTAAACCATTCGATTGACAGTAACGCATGAGATGGTCTTTATAGTTATCATCAACCATAATTGACTGAAGATTAACGTATTTAGGATCGTTATAAATGCGCAAAATAAACTCTTTCGCGTGTAATAGTCCCAGATCCATGTAAATAGCACCCACAAGAGCTTCGAACGCATCTTCTAAAATTTTCGGATTGTGATTCCATCGATTTCTCATACCCTTTTCATCCATTTGAATCCATGTGTATAATCCAAGTTGTGTAGCGATCGCCGCCAACGTTTCTCCGCGTACGAGCTTAGTTCTAGCCTTTGTTAAAAACCCCTCCTGTCTATTCTCATATTTGTCATACAAGAACTTTGTGATGACAAACCCGAGTACAGAATCACCTATAAACTCAAGCGTTTCAAAAGAACCGCTCAGTTCTTCATTTTCTTTTAAAGCGGATTTATGTGTAAATGCTTTTTGGTACAAATCTAAATTAGAAATTTTTGTACCAACAAGGGTTTCGACGGATACACGGTCGATAATCATTTATATGTATATGGTTTTTATTTTTTAAGCAGATTTCTCAATCTTAGTGTAGTGAGGGCTCAAATACTTCTGCAGGTTCAGGAACGTAATCTGAACGTCGGCGGGAGGCTCGAGAAGATCTCGGAGCTTCTGATCGAGAACCAGAACGCGACCGTTGTCGGGGTGCTTGAGACCCTTGTCCTTGACGTACTTGTTGATCGCCTTGGTTACGGTGCTACGAGAAACGGTGGCACCCTCGGGAAGCTCGAGAAAGACGCGAAGCTTATCGGAGATCTTCTGCTCACGGTTAAAACCGTTGTTCTTAGCGCGGTTAGCAGACTTTTCACCGTTAGGGTCGTCCTGCTTTGCCTTGATCTTACGGACAATCTTACTCAGAGACTTGATGTCAGAGCGGAGAGCGGCAAGTTCGGTTTGAATAGTTTCAAGAGACATTATATCTTAGGTACGTTTTTCATCTTTAAGTACGTTCTACCAGGAGACGCGGTGATTATAAAAATGTCAATCTATAGTAATGGATGGGAAACTTTATTCTAAACCAACTATCGAAAGGTTTATGAATGATAATTTATTTTTCAAAGATGCTAAATTGAAAAAATATTTTGAAAGAGATGAACAGCGTGATTTACAAAAATTCAGAAAACGTGTTCATGAAAAATTCACTAACAAATCATTTGAAAAGATGGTATATGTATTTGTTACCGACTCTACGAGAGATATAATTCTTGATACGATCGGCGAACTCACTGAATTTTTGAAAAATATGGGTGATCTTATCATAAGTGGGGGTGAAGCGTTCAATATGTACATGTTATATGACGAACGTATCGTGACCAGTGACATAGACGCCAAGTTTGTGCCTCGCATCAGGTACGACGCAAAATATTTCGGAAAGCTTCAAGCGATTAAACTAATATTATGGAATAAACTAGGTCAACTCGCACAAAAATTGAGTTCTAGAATAAAAACGCGTATCCTTTCCATGGACCGTAAACTTATCAAGTATCTTGGTATTGGATTTAAACAGAAGGGTCCATATGTCACGCGGCGATATTCACTGATAAAAAAGAATAAAACCCGCAATAACAATAATCCAGGTAAAGGTGACGTTTTCATAGATGTAGAGTTGTTTACTCTTGACCTAAAACTACGTTATTATTCGATCGAAACGGGAAAGATTGAAGACAAAAACATAGGAGGATTACTTGATATTCCTTTTATGCGTCCAAAGGAGTTTGGGTATGAAGTTATGAAAACTGTAAAGCGTGGTGTAACATATAGAAATGTCAAAACAAACCGAGTCGTCATAAACAAAAAAATTCTTGTCGCGAGTAAAGAGTTTTTGATAGAAGATATATTCTTGATGCACACGCTAAAGTTACGCCCAGAAAAAAAAGAAAAAGATCGTCAAAGACTTATACGTCTCGCACGTACGTATGATAAGCGTATTAAATCTAACGATTCGATAGATGTTATTTTTGGGTACATCAAAAACAAGATAAAACGTAAATCTTATCCCAGGACAATCAAACATAAAAATGTATCCATAGCCGCGGCACTCAAGGTAAATCCCTATAAATACAAAACGTACACGACAGAACCGTCGCGTGAACGCCTGTCCAAACAAATTGTGCATGGTGTAAATCCGGTAACGAAAAACACCATCATAGAAGGGTTTCAAAAAACTAACGGTAATCAACGTTTCGATCTACAGAATTTAAAGTGGAAAAAAGTTACCAATAATTCTTACGTAAAGAATGAGATTAATATGAGACCAACAGAACCACAGAAAATACCAAATACGTTAAATGTTCAGGAGACATTATACGGATTTAAACCCAGGCGTGATGGCTGGGTTCCCAAACCACTTTTACAACGTTCAGCTGCTATTCCATTTATAGGTTTAAAGAATTAACGCGTACACAGTTTATAAAATGATTTACGACACCGTTACTAAGGGTGAAGATGGCCTTTACCACGTGCGCGCATTTACGGATGAACGTAAGAAGGTATTCGTACAGTTGAATAATGTCAAGATCGTCGATGTCTCGGAAGATCTCGCATTTGAGCCTGCCGATTTCACCAAGGTTGACGCTGTCCATGACTTAAACATCCAGAACGCGGTCGAAAATGGTGAAATTTGGTTTGGGCGTAAGGTAACCGATAAAACCATCAAGAGTGCTTATATTCGTGACGACACCATCTCAGCGGAACGCATTGGAAACACCAAGGTGTTTAACGCTGATAAGGAGGTTGTAGATTTTGAAACCATCGAAGTTGGTTCCGAGTGTTCCGTCATCGTAGAATTTTCTGGTTTGTGGTTTGCTAAGAAGGCTTTCGGTCCCGCGTGGAATATTGTCCAGGTGAAGATCAACAGGCCAAACGAGCCCGAGCCCGAGCCTGAAAAGTTTGATGAGACGTATCCAGACGATTATATGTTCGAGGACGATCAGTAAAAAAAATTTGTACACAGTATATAAAGATGTTTAAGAAGATTTCCCCACGCCAAGTAATTATGGTTGTTGCCGTTGCTGTGGTGATTTTCCTCCTCTTCCGCCAAACTCGCACCTCCACGTACTCTGTTGAGAACAAGATGGGTGCGACCACCACCGATGCCGCGCCCGTTGAATCCGGTGCCGGTTGCGAGATGAAGGCTGGTACTGGTCTCGCTTCCTCTCTCCTTCCCCGTGAAGTCGCCTCCCAGGAGGATTTCGGTGAGTTCGCCCCCGAAGATATCCTTGCCGGTCAGAACTTCCTCGACCCCCGCGACCAGATCGGTATTCCCGAGACCACCGGTGGTGCTCTTCGTAACGCCAACCAGCAGATCCGCGCCGAGCCTCCTAACAGCAAGGAAGCTTTCGTGTGGAACAACTCCACAATCGCCCCCGATAGCATGCAACGCCCCCTCAATTAATAACTTAAAGGTAATTAGTCTATTTAATACACATGTCTAACATTTCCACCGACGATCTCACTATCAGCGTCTCTAAACTGGTTGAATTAAATCAGCAGATTAAAGAAGCACGATCAGATATTAAAGTCCTTTCTCAAGCAGAAAAGGCACTTAAGTTACACATCAAAAAGTTGATGGTAGATAACGGACTTGACGTCATCAATACCAAAACTGGTAAAATTGCCGTCAAGAAAAGTGTCAGGAAGGTTGGTTTAAATAAAGAGTCGATCAAGGACGGTCTTTCTGTGTTCTTCGAAGGTAACGAAGCTCAGGCGGAAACAGCCTTAAAGGTTATCATCGATAGTCTACCAACAAAGGAAACGTCCACCATTTCAATTACTGGATCTAAACCCAAAAAGGAATAATGGTCTGGAATCAATATGTATATGAAGCTACAAACGGCTTTGAAGTCGAATACCCAAGTGATGGGGAATACGATCCACAGGAGTATGAACCTCTTCACATCGACGATTGGCGCGATTTTCAACACGAACATCTCCAGTATATGTGGGGGTTACTACGTCAATATTTATACGATGCGGGATATCCAGCGGGTATCATGAGACATGCAACGTTTGAAGATTTCATTCGTTTTATTCATTACTTCTCGGATTAATCATTAGAAATAATATTGTAATATATAAATGCTCCCTCTTCTCACTTCTCAGAAAGTTGCCATTCCCGCCACACTCTTCCTCGCTCTTAGCCCCGGTATGCTACTCAAGACGAACGGTTCGAACATTTCTTTCAAGAACGTCAGCACAGATCGCATGTCCGTTTTCTTCCACGGTCTCGTGTTTTTCTTGGTATATTCGGTCGTAGCCAAGTCGATGGGACTTGTTCTTACGAGGAACGATCTTCTTGTATCGACGACCCTCTTCCTCGCTCTAAGCCCTGGTATGCTTTTGACAATCCCCCCCGGTGAGGTGATGTCTGGCAAAACTTCTCGTCCCGCCATTCTCACACATGCCGTCGTTTTCGCGGTTGTGTTCGCTCTTTTACGAAAGCAATTTCCTCAGTTCTATTAAGTGACCGGTCATGGAATATCTCATTTTAGGTCCAGGATCCATGGGAATTTATTCTCTACTTGGATATCTAAAAAAACATGAATCCGAACTCACAAATATTAAAGAAATATCTGGTTCATCAGCTGGTGCTATTTTAGGTGTGTGTTTAGCCTTAAAAATACCTTTAGATGATGTTCTTGACAAGATTCTTACAATAAACCTAGTTAAAATTACCAAATTTAAACTACGGTGTTTCTTATCGAAATATGGTTTAATAGACATGAAACCTGTTCGAGAAGCTCTCGTCGATTTATATGGGTGTGATCCAACATTTAGCGAATTATACAAAAAGATATACATATCAGCATACTGCCTAAATAGGGGACGCACGGAATATTTTTCAGTAGATACACATCCAAATATGAAAGTTATAGATGCCGTGTGTATGAGTATTTCGATACCGTTAATCGCATCATCAATAACTTATGAAGATATGATTTATGTCGATGGATGTACAAAAGAACGCATACCCGTCACACCGTTCATAGGTAAACGTAAAGATAAAATAATGTGTGTGATGTTAAAAAGACGTTCACGTCATTTTGAAAAAATAGAAGATTTCAAGGGATTCATGCGTGCGATGTTGTCAACTATTCTTCACATGTCTGACGTAGATACTAAAGATTTCGGTTCGTGTGTGGAAATTGATACACAAGACTATGATCTTTATTCATTCGGTATGTCATATGACGATAAACTAAGATTGTTTATGTTGGGTGTGGAGAGTTAATTTTTTTGTGATGATATAACAAGATGGACGTCTGTGATCCTGACGCAAAAATGAAAAATATCAGGAAGCTGATAAAACTTCACACTGGGCGAAGTGTGAAGTTGTCTCGAGACAAGACGTGTGATATCATACGGGATACTAAGAGTGGTAATTTACCGCTACCACCATTAGTGCTTACGCGCGATAAAAAATATTTACTAGACGATAAATCTCCGCTTAAACAGAAAGATTACGAATTATTATTTCGATCCGACACGAAATCGAGTGTCATGAAAAGACTCGCGAAAAAGGTTGGACTTGTTGAAGTTGATAAAACTAAAGTAGAATTAAAACGTGCTATAGGTCGACGTCTTGCGAGTATGAACGTGCGAGAACCCATACTTTTACCTGGTGGTCGCCGAGGAAAACGTGTTACATTCTCGGATGAAATAGAGGAAAACATAAAATCGGATAGTGAATCCGAAATAGAAACAAACGAAAACAATTCTGCGAGGAACGCGAACGCGAGTGCGAACACACGTGAAAACAATTCTGCGAGGAACGCGAACGCGAGTGCG
>MDSW01005966.1_pt1 | contig 38118 bp, 41 predicted proteins | sample 811171 | NCBI WGS metagenome assembly MDSW01 (sample SAMN05326641, study PRJNA326480) | marine metagenome | isolation source: seawater | place: Atlantic Ocean: North West | collected 2012 | reverse complement strand
GGTCGTGATTGGGGTCTACGGATTCCTAATTGTTGCATATGTCTCTGCATTTATGCGTCAGAAATCCGCTAGGAAAAAGGCTGCATCAATGAGGCGTGAGTTAGACAGCATGGCATCTGCGTTCAACGAAGTTCATCGTGAGTTGTCGACCATGAATGATGGGATTGACTCAGTTCTCGAAGAAGGTGGCCCTGTACACGACCGTTTGGCTGCACACACTGCATTAGAGTCTGCAGAGAGGATCATTGGAAGACAGGATAACCTGAGCGTAGGGGGCCTGTGTGAGATTATGACACATCCTGCTCGACTGCTAGCGCGTGCGATGGAACACCATGAATCTGAGTCAGAGGGTTCGTTGATAGGAATGGGGACTTTGACCCATAGGCTAGCCGGCATTCTTGACGCTTCAGGTATCAGGCCTGATGATTTGGGCCTCAATTCTTCTGAATTCGAACGTCTTGGGTGTCTTTTCGAAGAGCATGGGGGCTTAGACAATGCGAGAGATGCATACGAGGCTTCTCTCAGAGAAGGGCACAGATACGATGGTATGTCGGGGTTACTCAGAGTACTTCGCTCAATGGGATCGGGTTCTGATCTTGTTGAGGCTCTGGAAAGTCATATCGTTGCAGAGCCTGATGAAATTGCTGCCTTGGTGGAGCAACTATCTTTGTTGCCGGAAAGCGATGCTAGAAGCAGACGGAACAAGAAAAGGTTGTCGTCACTAGGGTGGGATGGAGAGACTGAAATCGAGTTAATTGGTTCACTGGGTGGTCTAAGGGCACGTGCTACGGGGCCATCGATGACGGAGGTTTCCCCATCAGTGAAGATTAACAGGGCCGCATCAAGGATAGATAGTGGCAAGCCGGACGAAGGGCTTGAGATTCTCGACATGCTTTCGATGGAAGATAGAAGCTCTCCCGGTGTTCTCTTCTTACGCGCTAAAGCGTCTCACCTGAAAGGAGATCATGAATTGGCTTTGAAACTGGTAAGAAGGTCGAATGTCGATTCAGATGATGCTATTTTGCTGGAGGTTTCCGCTATGGTTTCCATGGGGGAGGCGGAATCTGCACTGAAGCGCCTTACGAATCGAGTCTACAACGATAGGTGTACGCCTGCTCTTTGCGAGGCATCTGCAAAGCTGGCGATTGCCATGGGCCTGCTAGAAGTAGCGTGGAAGGTCCTTGATGAGTGTGAAGAGGACGCTCTGACTATTGGAGTGCTGGATGCCCGCGCTATGGCGCTGGTTCACAAAGCAGACACACAGCGAAATCAGAGTGGGTCGGTTCCGACCAATATTGTATCCGACCTAGAGGAATGTGGACGAAAAATGGTTGGAATGGACCGTGAAGATCATCGTGGATGGCTTACAGCATCCATAGCCCAGCGTATGAACAGCAATCTCGAAGATGCTGAGACATGCATCGTTCGTGCACGCAGAATTGCTGAGAGGGAGCCTCGAGTTCTCATTGAAGAAGCACGTGTGAGGATTGATCGGATGGAATTCGGAGAGGCGAGATCGGTATTGATGGAATGCGATAAGCTTCGTGCAGATAAGGTCGAGATTGGATTCTTGAATGGGCTATCATATGCAAGGGAAGGGCGTATAGAGGACGCGGAAAGGAGATTTGCATCCGTTCTAGAGTTGGATCCTTCACATGTAAGCGCCCGGCTTAATCTCGCATCAGTATACTTGTCTCGAAATCAGTACAGTGAAGCTGCGAATCATGCTATGGTAGCTGTGGAGGCGCATCCCGACAATCCCTCTGCTATGCGTCGTGCCAGCGAGGCGATGATTGGTCTCTCAGAGTGGTCTAAGGCAATCGAGTTGCTTGAGAGGTCACTTTCAATCGATCAGGGACACGTGCCATCGATGACGAGGCTTTCTTCCTGTCTGCTCAGGACAGGCAGAGGGGAGCAGGCAGAAGAAATGCTGAACGAGGCAATTAGAATTGATCCCAGTCAAAGCGGCCCCTGGAGTTGCAGGGGATCCCTGTATCTAGAATTCAATCGTATAGCAGAGGCGACATCGGATCTTGAGAAAGCATGGGAATGCGATCCTCGCCGTTCTGATGTACTGATGATGCTTGCTGAGCTAGAAGAACGAACTGGTGATTTCCGAGCTGCTTCGATAAGATGGAGGCAAGTACTCGATCTAGACCCCACGGACCAGCATGCAAGATCCAGATTAGAGATTGTGAGGGCCAGAACCCCGGAAGAGGCGGAAAGGATTCATCTTAGGTGATTCATAGCGTATGCCATGTCGACTGACCACGGGACCGAACCCGGAGCTCTTGCACCCATATTCAGATTGCCGAATGCCAATGCCTCTGTAGGTGAATCCGAGATTGATCTTGAGAGCGTGCTAAAGGGTGCGGGAGGGATTGTGATGTTCACATGCAATCATTGTCCATATGTCGTAGCCTCGGAGGAAAGGATTGAGAGTGTGGCGTCGTTTGCTGCCAAATCTGGTCTCGGATTCGTTGGAATCAATTCGAATGACCCGGTGAGATACGTTTCGGATAATTGGGAACATATGGTTAAGCGTGCCTCGGAGGGCATGTCATATCCGTACCTTCACGACTTGACACAAAATGTTGCAACGGCCTACGGAGCAGAGAGAACTCCGGAATTCTACTTGATATCGAACACGAGGGAGATAGTGTATAGGGGACGCCTAGATGATTCTCCGAGGGATCCTTCATCTTCAACGACCACCGATTTGATGGATGCTGTCGAAGAATATCTTGAGGGCAAGGAGATTACGAATAAGCGGACTGGGAGCATCGGATGCTCGGTAAAATGGAAGGAGTAGGTAAAACTTGAACATGGGCTTGCCGGCGAAAATATTCGTCACTCTGTTGCGATTGTCTCCTGCTCGCATCCAGAATAGGATGTGGAAATGGTGGTATCAAAAAATGGCTAGGACGAACGATGATTCGCGTTTCCGATTCATGAATTACGGTTTTGAAGATGGTGACGGCCCGGATCTTCATCCATCTGACGAAGTTAATCGGCTGTTCATCCAGCTCTATTCTATGAATCTTAGAGGTGCTGAAATTGAGGGGCGAGACGTCCTTGAAGTAGGGTCTGGACGAGGTGGAGGAGCCAGTTGGGTCGCTAGATCGCTAGAACCGCGAAGCGTTGTAGGTGTTGATTTTTCATCCGAAGCGGTAAATTTGTGCAGTCAATGGTACGGGGACCAAGATAATCTGAGTTTTGTGGAGGGGAATGCGGAGGACTTGCCTTTCGATGATGAGTCATTCGACTTGGTTTACAATGTCGAGTCTTCGCACTGCTACGGAGACATGGGTGCTTTCATTGAGCAAGTTCACAGAGTGCTTCGAGAAGGAGGTACTTTCTGCTGGACGGATCTTCGTGATGCTGAGACCATGTCTCTTCTCCCTGGGATGTTCGAATCACGAGGATTTGAGATTGTTGAATCAGCGATTGTGGTCGATGAGGTCCTAAGAGCGCTCGATGAGATCAATGAGGCGAAGATCGAACAGATAACCAAGCAGGTCCCCAAGTCCATAAGAAAGAGCGTGAAAACTTTCGCGGGGGTCAAAGGGACTCCGGTGTACGAAGGATTCGTCAATGGCTCGATGACGTATCACAGACATATGATGAAGAAAATAGATGTCGATATTAACTCAAACGACGATGTAGAAAGCGCGCGAATGAAGATTCGATGACTCAAAGGTCGGTCTTACTGGTGTCTCCGCTTTAGGAATCTTCACAGCATTACACCCCGACCGGATGCCGTGAAGGGGCTGATTACGGACATCCATGCTCGATCTATACTCGACTCTCGCGGACGCCCGACAGTCGAAGTCGAATGTTTTGTAGATGGTTCTCTCATGTCGAGGGCAGCTGTACCATCAGGTGCCAGTACCGGTTCGCATGAAGCTGTTGAATTGAGAGATGGGGGTGATTTATGGCATGGTTCAGGTGTCGAAAAAGCCGTGAAAAACGTAAACACCGTGCTCAGGGATGTCCTTGTCGGAAACGATGTTTCGGATCAAGAGGCGATCGATGAATTACTGATTGAGGCAGATGGGTCGGAGAATAAATCAATCATGGGTGCTAATGCAATTCTTGGCTGTTCCATGGCAGCGTTCAGAGCGTCTTCGTTGGCCAAGGGCGTGCCCCTATGGCAAAATCTACCAGGTACGTGGCCGGATCCTAGTTTACCGGTGCCTCTGATGAACATCTTGAATGGCGGCGCTCATGCCTCAACTAATGTTGATGTACAGGAATTCATGGTCGTCCCCTATGGGTTCCCTGATTTTGATTCGGCTCTTCGTGCTGGGACGGAAACATACCATGCTCTGAAAAAGACTCTCGGTGAAAAGGGCCTTCTTGGAGGAATTGGCGACGAGGGGGGTTTCGCACCGTCTCTTCAGAAAAATGAGGATGGCTTGAGGCTCTTGGTAGAAGCCATTGAACGGGCCGGTTACTCTTCAAAGACTCAGATTGGTATTGCTTTGGATGTGGCAGCCTCTGAATTCTATAAATCAGGCAAGTATTCATTCGACGGTAGGGAAATTGGTGGCGCGGATCTTTCAGCCATCTACTCGTCCTGGGTAGACAGGTATCCGATTGTATCAATCGAAGATCCGTTTGACGAAGACGATTGGGCGTCTTGGATTTCTTTCACGGAAAGAGGGCATGATATCAGAATAATAGGGGATGATTTGTACGTCACCAATCCGATAAGGTTGCAGAAGGGAATCGACGAGAGGGCTTCAAATTCGATATTGATAAAACCGAATCAGATAGGAACGCTGACTGAAACTCTGAAGGTGATGGGGATTGCGAATCAGGAGGGTTTCGACTGCATAGTCTCACATCGCTCGGGTGAAACATCGGATGACACGATCTCCGACATAGCTGTTGGAACGGGATGTGGGTGGATCAAAACCGGGGCTCCTGCGAGATCCGATCGGACATCCAAATACAACCAACTACTCAGAATATCTGAAGCCGGGCTCCCGTATTCAGGATGGAGTTGAATACGGTTTAATTCTCCATAATCGCTTCGAGTATGAGTGGGAGAACTATTGATGCATCTGACTCTATAACGAATGTAGGGGTTTCCAAACTCAACTTCCCCCAACTAATCTTCTCATTCGGCGGGGCTCCTGAATATCCGCCATACGATGGTCTTGACTCGGATATCTGAGCGAACCAGGACCAGAGATTGACATCGATACCGACGTCTTGTCTGAGCATTGGAACCACACAGATCGGAAAGTCGCCCGATATGCCTCCGCCCACTTGAAGAAGTCCTGTTGGAGAGTCATCTTCACGGTACCAATCTGCCAGAGCTTGCATTGCATGGAGTCCGCTCAACACGATATCTTGGGAAGACAGTGTGAGGTCTATGACACGTGCAACTAGAATATTGCCGAGAGTGGAGTCTTCCCACCCAGGAGTGAATATCGGGAGGTTTGCATCTGCGGCGGCCATCAACCATGATTCATTTGGATCGCCGTCGAAATCAAGGTCCCCATGCAGAAGTAGGTCGTAGATATACTCGTGAGGGAATCTTCTGTCACCAGCCGCTTCGGCATCTTTCCATAGCTCTAACATTTGTTTTTCGACATATCTTATCGCCTCTTGTTCAGGAATTGCCACGTCTGTTACACGATTCAACCCCCTTTCATGGAGATCCAAGTCGTCTGAAGCAGAGAAATCTCTCCAATTGGGTATTCTCTCATAATCTGATCTTGCTATCAGATTGAACAGGTCTTCCTCGAGATTCGCACCGGTGCAGCATATCGCATGTACTTTCTGAGATCGTATCGCAGGTGCCAGAGTTTTGCCAATCTCAGCAGTCGACATCGCACCTGCAAGGGTGATCATCAGTCGGCCATCATTATCCAGAAACGTTCTGATCGATTCGATACAATCGGATAGTGCACCGGCATTGAAATGCCTGTAATTCCTCTGAATGAAATCTCTTACCGACATCTAAATCCCTCATCAATTCGAGTCTTTTTCTTCCTCAATGCTGGTTCGTGGGTGTATGAATCGATTTACTGTATCTCTTCTCATTTGAATGATGTTTGGGCTGGATAAAGTCAAGCTCTCATGGATGATATCCATGATATTCTCAGGATCGTGGCCGCCGCATGTGAAAGCGTCTATCGCCAGCCAGCCACGATCTGAATAGCAGTGTGCTGAGACGTGGCTTTCGTCGATTAGTACGACTGCGGCAAAACCAGGGGGAGAGTGTTCTCCATCAAAAATCTCCACATGTGAATGGACCTCTCTTATTCCACACTTATTCACAGCATCCTGAAGGATTTTAAGGATCCATCGGCCATCTATGGAACTTTGGTTTGGTTGGAATCCCACATAGTCCACATACACATGCTTGCCGTGCGCCTTATTCATCTGAAACCCTCTATCTTAACTCTAAAAATCGCTATGTTGAACATGTAAATAATATGGTGATTTTGCTTCCTCAGAACCATCTAGACAGAGCATGTGCGGGGCGTTCATCAAGGCACATTTTACTATTGATTTCATTGTCTTGCTGATGAATTTAACAGACTCTATTTCTGTTATGTCAAACCACCCAAAATCTGATATTTCATCATTATCGATAGTTACGTCAGTCGCTTTCGGATGGATTGAATATGCGATGAAGAGAGCGGGCATGCCTGACCTAATTGTCTCACGCACGGCGATTATTCCTTTGACGTCGCCATCTATCCCGCATTCCTCTTTCAATTCCCTGAGAGCCGACTGCATGGGATATTCATCAGAGTTTGCGTATCCTTTAGGTGCCCCCCATAGCCCTGCATGTTTACCTGCAGCTTCCTTTACGAGGAGGATCTTGTCATCGTTTACAACGCATGCAGCCACGCCCAGATCGCAGGATATGGTATGTGCTCTGAGGGTGGTGGTTGGCTGTTCAGGCGTCATCCAAAAGCCAACCCCTGATTCTACTTATTCCTTCTTTGATATCGGCTTCAGGAGCTGCATAAGATATTCTTACGAATCCTTCGCCCCCCGTAATGAGGGATGCTGGAATTAATTGCACTCCGGCATCAAGTGCGCCATCTGCAAATTCTATGTCTGTCATCCCAGTTTCAGTGACGTCTACGAAGAGGTAGAATGCCCCCTCTGGATCTACTATCCTCAATCCGGGTATGTCCGACAGGCCGTCGATCATCAGGTCTCTTCTTTTCCTATATGCCTCGGAAAATTCCTCAACCTCGTCATCGCAATCCAACGCAACTCTGGCGGCTTCCATCATGAATGTAGGGATGTGTGATGCAGAATTGGCCTGGCATTTCAAGGCAGCTTTGACTATGGGATTTGGTCCAGCCAAGAATCCGACACGCATCCCCGTCATTGCCCACGTCTTTGACCATCCGCTGATTACAATCGTTCGTTCGGCGCCCCCCTCTATTGTAGCTGGAGAGACGTGTTCGACACCATTCCATATGAGTCTGGAATATATTTCATCTGAAATAATCCAAAGATCGTTTTCTACCGCTATCTCAACAATCTCCGCTATCTCTTCCCTGGAATAGACAGCGCCAGTCGGGTTGCAAGGTGAATTGATCATGATGGTCCGTGTTCGCCCGGTTATCGCGGATCGTATGGCATCCATATCAGGGTGGAAATTGGTCCTATGGACAGGCACGTTTACTGGAACGGCGCCTATGAACGATATCATCGGCTCATAAGAAGCCCAAGATGGTGAAAGGAGGATTGCCTCGTCCCCTTGGTTGAGGGTAATCATGTATGCATACAGTAGAGCTTGCTTGGCTCCGGGAGTGATGAGTACGTTCTCACCGGAAGTTGTTATGCCGCTGGTCCTCATGAGGTGTTTAGCGACGGCTTCGCAGAGTTCGGGTGAGCCTTGGCCTCTGGTGTACTTGGTTCGGCCGGCTTCCAAACCCTGTATGGCGGCCTCTATTATCGGCTGCGGTGTTGGAAATCCTGGTTCTCCTACTGTCCAACGTATCACACCATCAGGAGGAGGTTGGAGGTATGGTGCGAATCCGACTCCAAGGCCTTCAAATCGGGTCGCGGTGCGTGGCATAACTAGCGGTTGTGCTTGGCGTCCATGAAGGTATTCTAGGCTGGGTGCGTGATTTCTAACTCGGGAAGCGTTGAAATCGGAATCTTTGGTGGCCCACATGCTGCACGAGTGGCAGAGTAGCTATGCAACGGACTGCAGATCCGTGTACCCGGGTGCAAATCCCGGCTCGTGCTCCACAATTTACCCCATTATCGCATTCAATGTAAACAACAGGCCCAAGACCAGTCCAAAACTGATTACCATGACGTTGAAGTCTTCAGCCTTGTTGGGCCAATCTTCTCCAGCGTTAGTCATGCCGTCCTCTATGCCCTCGGGTCTTAGCCTGTAGTAACTGAATAAGACGAGTAGCAGAGCAAGCGGGCCTGCAACTGCATCTTGTGTGGTGGCATCTGTGATGGCTCTTCGAGCTTCGTCTCCTGCTGATGCGTATCCGACATAATTCTGAATCGCTACAGCCAGCAGAGCGAAAATTCCCGGGTGGATAATGGCCCACTTACCGCTAGCCCCGTCCAAGATGGTCAGGATGGTCCACAGGAAATACACAAGGAATAGACTGCCACCAACAGCCACAGTCACATCGGAAGGCGCGCCTAGGCCATGTGCAAGGGCCCCGGGTTCTACGAGATCACTGACAGATTCTGGACTCAATAGAGCTCGGAAGCAGTAGTAGCCGCCCATCAGCGTTACAAGAGATAGCGAGATCAAGGCAGGTGTGTCCTTGATATTCTGTCCCGGAGAGAAATCTGAGAGTCCGTCATCCACCTCATCTTCACCCTTCAACAAGAAGTAGGCCGCCGTGTAAGCAACCAGAAGAATGGGTGTGACATATTTTGGAGTCTTCGCGGAGTCTAGGTCTTCGCCCCAGTATAGCCAGAGTACGGCCGTCATTGTAGCAAGGCCCATCATGACGGGGATCATCGTACTCCACTTACCCTTAGCACCCTCATTCAAAATGATGGCAGTAGAGATGAAGATACCAAACATGAGTGCTCCGTTGAAGGCGGTCTCAGGCCCTCCGTTGCCCCATGAGTTCATACCCTCGGACGTATCGTTTGAGAGAAGTGTAAAGCAATCTGCACCACCAGTCACATAGCAGTCAGCGAAGAACATGAAATTCAACGCATATACCAGGGAAACAATCGCGGTAAACGATAGCAATACGGCAGCAGGTGTTGATTTGACTCTGAGGAAGCCCATACTTCCAATAAAAACAAGCGGCTTAAATAATACTCAGTATAGAGATGGTATAGCGAATCGCAATTTAACCACGATACATGCAAGGGGACGGTTTCAGATGAGTGCGACTTTTCATTTTGCGGTTCCCGCTGGCGATTTATCCATAACTGAAAGGTTCTATGTTGAGGTTCTGGGGTGTGCCACGGGAAATCGAGAAGTCGGTCGCTGGGTAGATATCGATTTCTGGGGAAACGAGTTGACTCTCCACCAAAGTACCGAGATGTTGCCTTCAGTGAGGCATGATGTGGATATGGGCAAAGTGAAGGTTCCACATTTCGGGGTCCATCTGAGTGAAGAGGATTTTCAGAGGGTTAAACTTCAAATTGAAGACTCGGGTTTCAATTATCTCCAAGAGCCATATCGTCGTTTCATCGGCACAGAGTTCGAGCAAGAGACTTTTTTCATCGAAGATCCTAATGGCAATATCCTAGAATTGAAAACTTTGGTTGATCCTGACAAAATATTTGGAATGAAGTGACTCTATTTGAGGTTCTTCTCCTCTAACTTTTCAACTATCCAGGCGCGCATATGTCGCTTGGGCAACTGCAACTTTACGACCTTTGGTGTCAAGTAAATCTGCTTCTGCTACACAGAGGCGTCTTCCTGATCTTATCACCCTAGCATGACATACTGCATCAGTCAAACAGGGCCTTAGAAATCTGATATTGAAATCGGTTGTCGCTACCTGCTCCTCTGCACCTATCTCTGTGAGTATCGCCCAACAGGTTACTGAATCTGCGATCGTAGCCAGAATTCCGCCGTGCATTGTCTGGTATATGCCGTCCCATTCAGCTCTTCTCGGGACCTTTGCATCGCATTCCCCTTGATCTAGACGCAATATCTCGAGATTCAGGGTGTGCATCATCGGCACCGAATTCACTCTTTCCATCATCGCCTCGACAATCTCCTTGCTCAGTGTTGTTGTTTCTACCATGGTGCATTCCCTCTCTCTATTTCGTCTCAACTTTATGTGGGTTCCAATGCATTTGATAATGCATTCCAATATGCTCAATCTCGAAAAGTTCGGATGTGATTTTGAATCCTTTGCGTTGATACATGGTCATTGCCTTTATTCGAGCATTGCACCATATTCCCGTATTCAATTCAGCAGCATAATCCTGTAACATCCCGACAAGGCTGGAACCGATTCCTCTGTTCCTATAGCTAGGATCGACGGCCATCCCCCTTATCCTTAGGTTGGCTTCATACTTAGGGTCGTATTGTAACGTTGCACAACCAACCATTTTGCTACCGTCGAATGCTCCGACGAATTTCGTTCTCATGTCCTCGTCTATGCCTGGGTACCTTGCAGTCTCACGAGGCATCCCCTCTCTCAGGACTCTGAATCTGAGATCGAGGTGCTCGGCATCGGGTTTCCCTATCCAGCGGAACACCACGCTCATGCTTTGTCATTCGGACTCGTTCATATCAGACATGCGGGTAACTGCTTTAGTCAATGCAACTGTTTCCCGGCCCTCGCCGATGGTATTGAGGAAGAACCAGCCGATGTTTAGCAATGCAGTAGCCATCACAAGACCGCACGCAGATCCAATCACAATATTGCCGTCAGAGGCGCTCAAACCAACGACTAGGCTTAGGATCATGACTAGGACGAACCATGCTCTGGAGGCCTCGCTAGGCGTCTTGCGGCCTTTATGGTCATGGAGAGGTGCCAGCAGGTCGGGCATGAATAAGAGTAGGCAGATGCCTGTATGAATGCCCGTTAAGCGCCTGCAACCCGTGGAATCATGAGGTAGACCAACAATCGGAGGTCATGGAGGAGGACGCCGCATGGGTTGGCCTGGGTATTTTCGGGTTGGTCATCATGGTTGATGTGCTCATCATCGGATGGGCTCCCTATGGGCCTTGGAATGATGATTCATTCTCCCTCGGGGTTCTGGGCATGATCGGAGTCGCTGCACTGTATCTTAGTTGGTATCGTTGGAGATTCAAGCAGAAGGGGGTTGTTCCATGGTTGAGGCTTTGGAAGGACGTTCGGGGCGGTGGTGTGAAAGTGTCAATTATTGGATTGATGGTGATGTTGGGCACATGGTCCCTGTATTCCTCTGGCCCCTTTCCCCCTGCAGGTGGCCTAATTCTGAATCTGATAGGTGCGTTGATGATCTTACAAGGGACTTATGCAATACTTAGTTCGGGTTACCTTAGTGAATCTTGATCATCTTACACCCGGTTTCCAGAACTGAAGTGGTTCTGGATTTCTACCTTCCATTGCCCTGTATGCTAGATGATCTGCACGTTCGTTCCAGCGGTGTCCCCGATGTGCCCTGATATGCTCGATAGAAAGGGGCCTGACAGATTCGCATTCGATCCACAACTCCCTCACCCTGTGTGCGATTTCTTTGTTGGTCTTGGGCTTCCACGCCCCTGTAGCCAAATTAGATGCGTATGATGAGTCAGATCTTATCCTCGCGGGGCTATCTTCCCCGTTTATCAGGAGCCATCTGAGTGCATGGGCAATTGCAGAGAGTTCGGCAGTGTTGTTCGAGCCGACGGAGGCGCCGATGTACCCGGGGGCGTCTGGATTGGTGACCACTCTCCCGCTGGTCTCTTCCATAACCTCGCCCTGACCGCGCCCGGTGCCGGAATCTCCAGACACTATACAGACGCCCCAGCCCGCTATCGTATCCTTCGTTACATTCCTGTTATCTCCGCATGACCCATCCACATACAGGTGGATTAGAGACATGCATCAATCACCGATTAGGGACCTGTATTCCTGAGCGTTCAGAAGTTTGGAGGATTCCTCCGATTCTAGTCTGATTTTGCATATCCAGCCATTCCCATACGGATCTTCGTTTATGGCCTCAGGCGTTGTTTCGAGTTCTTCGTTTACTTCCACCACTTCTCCTGAGATTGGAGCGTATATTTCAGATACGGATTTCACCGACTCCACGCTTGCGAAGGCCTCCATGGACCTGACTTGATCACCGACCACCGGCAATTCAACCCAGACGACGTCCGTCAAAGCATCCTGAGCATAATCGGTGATTCCTATCGTGGCCACGCCGTCGGAGACCCTCATCCATTCATGCTCTTCGGTATAGCTCAGATCCTCCGGGATAGAAGACATCGGACCCCTACGGGAGCAGGAGGAGAGTCAAGTTTTCGCTTACTCACTCAGATTCTTCTGTGCCGAGGCCGACCTCTAATTTGGCCCATGCGTCTGACATTCTCTCAATGTCATCAGAATCGATCCTCTCGTCTTCCAAACGGTTCCACATAGCTACTTCAGATTCATTCGAGAAGATTGAATGTAGCTGTTTCTGAAAAGGGACCGGAGTTGCGACTCTCAAGGCCCAAAAGACATACATCGACGAGATAGCAGAGAAAAGCAGAATGGCGACAATCGGCAAATCAGAGGTGCAATTTGATTCGCAGTGAACGGTTGACAGAAAGCCGCTCCGAAGCCCAAGTGCGAGTATGAGAAGAAGCGATGCAGAGAAGCCGAAGAAGATACGAGAGGCTCGATCTGCAGGCGTGTCCATGTGGCTATCAAGATGAGTGCTGGGTTCTCAAGCAATAAGTCAGTAGGTCTCACGGACCAGCTTATGCACCTTGTATGGCAAGAGCGCACGATTGACAGGTGTGACTTCGAGGATTCTAGCATCGTCTCTTCTGCGAATGTCTTGAAGGAGGGGGTGTCTGGATTTCTTGTGCAGTGTCAAGACGGTTGGCATGTCGAATTCCAGAGCAGCGCGAACTGCCTCGACAAAGGCCTCGGACTCAACGGAGAATTTCCCGATCTCGTCGATGACCAGCATCTCGCATGACTCGACCGTTCGCTCGATCGCGGGGACGGCGACCTTGTCGAGTCCCGTGGGGTCGATTCCCATTCCAAGGATTGTATGCCTGGAGTCGATGTCCTTGTGTGCTATCACAGCCCTGTCTCCGGTGATTATGTCAACGCATTCGAAGCCGACTCTGACTCCATCCTCAAGAATAGGCTCTGTTCTCATGCCCCCAATGATCGGACGGTCCTGAGAACGTTCATTCCGTATTCTGCGTTCCTCGGTTCTCTCGCTAATCATCATCTCAACGACTTTCTCTAGAACGGCGGACTTGCCCGATTTTGGCAATCCTGTGATACCTATTTTTGGATGAATTCCCATCTATTGAATCTCCTCACAACTCGGCTACGCTGAACAGTATGTCTCCAATTAGAGAGGATATAGGAATTAACATCTTTCATCGACTCTGACACTACGGATTCCGGAATCTGCTCCATAAACTCAATTTTTCGAACGATTCAACGGACATCGTTGATTGTGAATTTTCCGAAAACAAATTCAATCAATTGTTCGTTCTGAATAAGATGTGCGAAGGCCTCATCGACCTCCTCTTCCGAGATTCCCCCGGGAATCAATTCTTCCATCACTTCTTCCCAGCTGATGCTATCAGATCCTTCGGCATGGGCGTGCTCAGCCATATCCAAGATTCTCGCAGCGATTATTGCAAGCAATGGGTCATCATCAGTCGCTCTCGGCGGGTGAATGGATGCGGCTCGAGCTGCCTCGTCAAGGATTTTTCCAATTTCATCGTTTTCTGATACATCCGCATCGTATACGTCAAACAGATTTCTCTGAAAGGGGTCATTCTGAATCAGCAGATTGGCTTCTTGGGTTCTCCCGAGCTGTCTTGCAATGTCTTCCACTCTTCGGAGTCTCTGCTCCAATCGCATTTTCTCTCTCCCGAGATGCGATGAGGCTAATTCGAGTTCTTCTTTGGCGCACCTGTCTAACCATCTGTCGAGGCTCCATTCGGGGTCTATTCTGAGCATCGTGTCGCACAGCATGGCTACCGAATTCGGCAGACCAGCTATGTCGATAGGGGACTTGCCGTCAGCAGAACCGCCTTCACCCATGAGATGTTACTTCTGCATGGACGTCTATGAACAATGTGCATGATATCATCCGTGGTTTTTACAGGGGTTGCTTGATGAAGGACTTCATTCTGGGAGGTACGATGTCCGCGTATCGCATCGTCGCTCTCCCGGGGGACGGTACTGGTCGAGAAGTGATGCGTGAGGCGCTAAAGGTACTAGATGTGTTTCAAAAACACGGGCCGGTGGACTTCGATATCAGGGAAATTCCCTGTGGTGGTCAGCACTATCTCGAAACGGGCGAGCAATGGCCAGAGGGGTCGTTTGAAATCTGTCGCGATCAGAGTGATGCCATTCTCCTTGGTGCCATTGGTTGGCCGAATGCAAGACTCCCCAGTGGGGACGTAGCAGGCGGAGAGGTAATTCTCGGCCTTAGGTCAGGGCTCGATCTATACGCAAACGTTCGTCCTGTGAAGCTCTACGAAGGGATTCTTCACAAAGTGCATGGAGTGCATAAGAAAGTCTGGGATTCTTCCCTTGTCGACCTAGTAATGGTTCGTGAAAATACAGAAGGCTTGTACCACTCTCTTCTGAGGAGGATGGCACAATCTGCTATAGGGGAAAGGGATGAGAAGCTCGTCATTGAGAAGTTCCCCGGGCTTGAGGGTGAGGTCAAATGGGATGCACGACCAATATCAAGAGTCGGGAGTGAGCGAATCCATAGATTCTGCTTTGACCTCGCGGAGCGGCGAGCGAAGAAGCTTGGAAAGGCACAGAGTGTGACCTGCGTCGATAAATCGAATGTACTCCGTGGGTGTCAATTATTCCGCGCCATATTCAGAGAGATGTCCGAGCAATATCCTGACATTGATGCTAAAGAGGCTTACATAGACGCCTTCACGATGTGGTTGGTTCGTGACCCTGAAGATCTTGATGTCGTTGTTTTGCCGAACATGTTTGGAGATATAGCCACCGATCTAGCATCGGTGCTGCAAGGAGGAATGGGCATGGCAGCCTCAGCAAATCTTGGTGATCACCACATGATGTTCGAACCTGTTCACGGGTCTGCTCCCAAGCACGCAGGGAAGAACATAGTGAATCCAATAGCAATGCTTTCGTCTCTGCAATTAATGCTGGAAAACTTGGCTATTCGTCATTCAGATAAGAGTCTGGATGTATGTGGAAATATACTGCAAAAGGCCATTTCAGAATTGCTTTCGTCTGATGGACCGAAGACCTATGATATCGGTGGTTCGGCGACTACGTCTGAAGTAGGTGATGCTGTGGCTTCTAGAGTCCATGAGTTGCTGATGGCGAAGTTTGGTTAGTCGTCCTGATCAAAAGATCGCACTGCTGCTTTACCCATTGTGTCGATAGCATCTACCAGGGCTGTTCTATTGTCCCATGTGATGTCGGGGGGTGCTGGCTTTTCTAATGCGATTTTGACCATTTCACTAAATGCGCGAGAGACGTTATCCACAATAGTCACAGTGGCAGTTCTTGCTGTCCTGGAAAGAGGGTTCAGATCCACTACAAGTACTTGTTTTCCCATCTGGATTAGGGCTTCGCAGCGATCCCCGTCCTCGAGCGGCACGAGTACTGTATCAGCGGCGTGTATTCCTTGACTGCAACATTTGGCCCTTGGACCCTCTAAACCAGGTATATGGGCATCGGGGGTCGTACCAAGTATCTCGACATTGGCAACCATTTGAGACCATATTTCAGAGGTGATTTCATCAGAGGGGTTTTCAGAAGCAACCTCATTCTTAATCAGATTCAATGTCTGAGAAAGAAGGTTGACTCTTGAGTCCGTTCTGTAAAATATATTGATCTCGATCTTGCAACCCACCAGAGCAGCCAGCTTCACTGCATCTCTGCCGGCAAGGACCGTTGAGTTTCCATTTAGAGAAATCACAGGGCGGCGTGCAGCAGCAAGGCGATTCACGGATTCTTCTTCTGCTCTTCTGGCCGAGGGGGTGGTGCATTCACCGAGAAGGTAATCGAATGCCTCGCCCCTTCCGTGCGCGATTAGTGCGGAGTCTGCTAACAGGCCCTTCTTCTGCGCATCGACAATCTTCTGCCTTGACAGCAGCGAATCTCTTCTGGGATGGTCGTCATGGATGGTCATCTATCTGCCTCCATGAGCATTGTCATATCAATTGGGGAAGAATCCATTGTTAGTGCTCCCGATGATACGACATCCATGCCTGAATGCGACCATCTGTCCAATTCACCCCTTCGCACGCCGCCGGAGCCTTCTAGCACGATTCCGTCTCGAAGGCCCTTCGTTTCCAGTTGACGTGCGACGTCAAGAGATCCCTCGGGACCCAGATTATCTAGTAATAGAGTCAGAAGGCCAGTGGTCTCATTTTCCTGTATGTTGTTTTTCCATTCTCGTGCCACGGTAAGCGCGTGTTCCATTGAGATGACTTCGATGACGAGGAAATCGCTGTTGAGAGCAGCATTAGACATTTGATCGGTGAGTGAGAAAGTGGAAAGCGCCAAGTCATTTTCTTTTATCATCGGAGCATCTGACCTGTCTATTCTGTGCGTCAAGCCGCCTCCCACGTGTACAGCCCACTTGTCAAGTACGCCCCAGAGTGTTTTTCTGGTTGCTGCAATAGCCACCTCGTCAAGGATTTTCACCCATTTTGACGTCTTTGTAGCAATACCGCTCAACCTAGTGACCAGATTCATCGCAGTGCGCTCAACCGACAAAATTTCAATTCCGTCTGCTTCTATTGTCAGTATCACATCCCCGACTTGAAATTCATCGCCCTCAGAAATATTCCATTTCAAATGTGAATCGTGACAATTATTGGCAAAGAGGCGGTTCAAGACTGGTCGGCCAGCGAGTATGCCCGATTCCTTGGCGATTATTTTTGCAACCGTACGGGCAGTGGGAATCGCTCGAGTCCCAGATGGATCATCATCCATCAAGGTCTTCGTCCATCGATCGATAGATTCGATGAATCGTGCTGTGGGCGCGTCAGTCCAAAGCAAATGGGACCTGTCGTGGGGTAGACCCATGCTTGTGCGTCTAATGGGGGCTAATTTAACCGTCCTAGAGGCGTATTCGTCTTATTTTTCATTAGGCCAAGATCGGGGCAGCAGCCATTACCGCTATTGCGAAAGAGGCGTAACTTCCAATCAAGAACACTAGTATCTGTCCTGCATTCATAATGCGGCTGTAGAAACGAGGATACTATGAAGGGATGTATTTTATTCCCTTCATCCGATAAATATCCCTGTATTTCTGCAACCTTTCTTGCAATCTCAATCTTCCAAAACATCACCTGCAACCGTTGCAGCCCCAAGACATGCGAGAATATCGTCTGCGGTTGCCTTGGCAGTACTCAAAGAGTTGGCCTTTACTGTGATGATGGCCTCAATTGAAGATTCATGGTGCACGAAATCGACGTTGAATGCGTCTGGATCGTCTGGTTCTATCGACTGTATGGCTCTCTTGATTTTGCCTGGGTCGCCTGACCATCTAATCTCGATAGTTGACTCCATGGCCCTCCGACGGTGTGATTATGCTTTGAGGCATCGGAGAATTGACCGATGACCACTTCAACCCCAATACGTCCGCCATGACGTGGCACGAGAGCTCATCAGGCTAGAGGACGTGCACCGTTCCTTCGGACCAGTGACGGTTCTAGAAGGTGTAAACGTGAGAATCGACGAAGGGGACAGGATTGGAATCGTCGGACACAATGGTGCTGGTAAAACTACGCTACTGAGGACTGTTTCTCAACAAGATCAGGATGTCGGCGAGATATCATTTGCTCCGGGTCTTCGCATTGCGTTTCTAACACAGGTCAGGGATATCAATGACGGTGCTACACTAGAGGAAGAATTGGGACGGAAGGGTCGACAATTCGAGGAGATCGATGAAGAGTTGTCTGTGATCGAGGCGAAGATGGCAGATCCGTCTTTCTACGAAGGAGATTGGCAGGCGGATATTGACCGCTATCAAGAATTACAGAGTATGAATGCAAAAAGTGGTGGTTCGAACGTAGCGAGTCATGCACAGGAGATCTTGCGTGCTCTCGATCTCTCACAGCATCCTATGGAAACCCCGCTTGAATCCCTTTCAGGAGGGGAACGGGCAAAGGTTGCTCTTGCCCGTCAGCTTGTTGGTCTCTCTGAAATCGAGGTATTCTTCCTAGATGAGCCTACGAATCACCTTGACTTGGAAACACTGGATTGGCTTGAGAGGTTTCTACTTGATTTCAAAGGTGCCATAGTTGTGGTTAGCCATGATCGGTATTTTCTTGATCGGATCTGTAACGCTGTTCTGGAAGTGCAGGATGCGCATGTGAGGGGGTATACAGGCAATTACACATCCTATCTCAAGCAGAAAGAGCTCTTTCTACAGACTCTTGAGGATCGAATTGAGAAAACCCAGAAAGAATTGCGTCGATTGAAGGGCGCTGTTCAATCTATGAAATCAGCCAATAAGTACGATAAATCAATCTCACAGAAACATGTAATGATCAATCGTTCTCAACGTGAATTGAAATGGCTCCGTTCTTTGAAACCTAAAGCGAGACGTGCATTGAAATTTACATTGGAATCGAGTGAGAAATCGAGTCTTGAAGTTCTAGATATAGCAAATGGGACTTTGCTTTTCGATGGGCTTCAGAGACCTATTTTCAAGTCGGTCGAGGCTAGTGTTAGGAGAGGTCAGAAGATAGGTGTAGTCGGCGGAAACGGGACAGGAAAGACGACTCTGTTGAGGACTATAATGGGAGAGATCAAACTGGATTCCGGAAAAATAGATGTCAGGCCCGGAGTACAGATTGGCTACTTTCACCAAGATCATCGATCTCTTGACTTTGAATTGACCCCGGTTGAACAGATACGCTCCCTGAAACCAAGAATGGAATACGGGGACATACGAGCCATGCTGGGACAGTTCCAATTCACAAAGGATATGGTTAGTACCAAATTGAAGGCACTTAGCGGCGGCGAGAGAGCGCGGATAGCACTGTTGAAGCTCCTTCTTGAGGAGAATAATCTTCTCTTGCTGGATGAGCCTACCAATCATTTGGATACAGACGCAAAAGAAGCCTTGGAAGGGGCTCTGGGCGATTATGATGGCAGCATAATCACAGTTAGCCATGATAGATGGTTCTTGGATAGGGTTTGCGACACCATCTGGGAACTTCCGGGGGATGGGCGTATTATTATCTGGCCAGGAAACTACACTCGTTATCTCGAAAGGGTTCGAAATCGAAAGAAATAGGCGCTATGCGAAATCTGAGATTCTAGTTTGGTTCAATCTTGTCGAAAACCATGATTTCATCACCTCCTGAGGAGAAGATGCTTCCGTGGCTATGGTGGAAATTGCGTCGTTTACTGTGTCAAATTTTTGAGGGGTGGCGTTCAATGCCTCTCTACAGGCCTCCCGGATGAGCCAGACGCCGACAGGCGCCCAATAGCCGGGTCCTATATCCCTCCATACGAATGCGGATCCTGATCTCCGTGCGGATTTGAGATGCTCTAGAACCGCTAGTCGTGCCGCATAGTACGCCCCAGTGACGTTATCGGCATACTTGACCCTAGGGCGTCCGTCTTCCCAGTCGGAGGACACGTTTCCGGAACTGGACCACAATGAGCCTCTCATCCATGCCTCGGACATCTGAAAGGCCCATGATCCAGGTGCGGTGAGTATCCAGAAGCGATTATCCAGATACTCAGAACGATGCAAGTGAATCTTGTCAAGTGACGGGTAATCAAGAGTCTGGCTCCAGATTCGATCTCCTAACGCGCTGTCTGTTGCTGTGATAGACCACCTTGTAGGTACTAGTCGTCTTTGTTCGTCTTTCCCAAGAAGACCAGCGGATAACAGCCTGGAAAGATGTGCCTCGCCAACTCCGTTCATCGAGAGTTCGTCCATTGCGTCGGTGGCTAAGAGATCGGTCTCATCGATAATAGAGTCAACTTTCCTGGGGATTCTGGCATGCCCAATTACTTCCAAATCTTCGATTGTCCCACTCGGGCCGAGTGGTGTGCTCATGGAGTCGAAAGTCAGGGGCGTGCTCAAATCGACTGGTCCTCTGAAACCGATCCCAATCTCGACCTCTTTTTCGGCCATTGCAATTTCTTGTGTTGAAGATAGGACTCTTCCTGGCATTTTTGCTTCCCATACTTTGGATGATTGGCCTCCTGTGACTAGGCCTGCTTGTCTTGTTGCCACTTCCTCGATAGGGCGGCCGTAGAGTTGCGCCGGGTCAGAGATTGGAGTAGCGTTGTCTTGTGTCCAAATCGTAGATGGCCCCACCCTGACATCGGGGTATCCGTATCTTCCAACGAATACCTGGGGGGGAGAGGGGCCTTCAATCCGATCGGTGATACGTGGTTTCGTCGGCTGAAACTTGTTTCTTACCTCAAGAAGCAGCGGGCATGGGTCTAGCCCGCAGAGCGATTTCTTCCCTCTGCAGTCAATACACTCGGGGAACATTGGCCTGTGATCGTCATCGGGCGCTCTTAGCGATAATGGCGGTGAGGCGTTCATATCCCCCAATGTCGGTTTGCATTGGGGTCGTCGTCTTCATTCCTCAGAGAGTCAACTACGACTCTCAACAGATAATAGAAGACGACGGAAATGAATGGGAGGCCCCAATCATCAACCACGGTTGAGACTGATGGCTGATAATTCGGCCACTCCTGCAAAAGATCAACAGTGGCGTTGATGAACGCATAGGAAACAAGTCCTAATCCGATCATGAGGATTGACTGCCCGCGGAATGTACCTTCTTTCCATCTAAGCACCCCCAATGAAAGTGAGAAGCAGACTCCCGCTATAACCAGCCACTGTAGAGCCTCGTCAATGGCTCTGGCCCATATCCAAACCGTTGATTTGTCACCGTAAAGGGAATTATTCGTAAACACGTCAAATGCAGCGAGTATGCTGAATAATACGGAGACTACCGAGACCGCCCATAAGAGAGATGAGAATAATCCTCCAGATGCGCTGCTCCGCATATCATCAAAGAGTCGTTCGAGCTGCTGCTCCCACCCAAGGCCTTTGGCGAGAATCCATGCGCCGATGATAAGGGGCAGTGAACCTATCACGATATTGCCGTATTTCGGTACAATGAGACCCAAACCCAGTATCAGAAGAAATGTTGCAATTGGTACGAGGAGTCTTGCTCTCCATCGGGGGTCTTCGATTGCCTTTGCAATGTAATAGTAGGTACTTTCGATTCCCTTGGACTGTCTGACAATGATTTTCTCAATGTGATCAATACGAACCCTTGACGAAATAATAGGAAGTGAGGCTTCATCTTCAGCGCCGTCTGTTACAAGAACCGCGGTATCAGGTTGAAAAAGCCGGATTACTTCATCCAATTGGCTTGCAATCGCCCGATCGCTTCTAGGCCCCACTCGCACGTCTCCTGTGAGGATTGCTACCTCGACTCCATCGTTCGATTCGGATTTTTCGACTAATCTATCATGATGGTGTAGTGCCCCCATGATTGCGTTTGTATCGCTCTCTTCTGGATCTGCGATTCCGAGTCTCAAAGCTGCTGTCAGAGTAGCCTTTCGACCTATGACTGGCCCCCTCACGCCAGCCTTGACCCCGAGATCGTTATCTCGGTCAACAGTGACGACTAACGTTCTCACCATGGTGGTACCGATACGGAATAGGGGGGGTGAAGATTTGAATTGTTTGCCGACATGGGACAAAAATAGTCGGTCGGAGGAGATTGATCACGTTTCGAGCCTTGCTCTTGAACGCTGTTTGGCTCGAAGATATTTCAGCGGATGCGTCAACCACTCTTGATCGCATAGCCTATCATCTCCCTGAGAGACCGGGCACCTTGCCGCTGCCTTGAGTGCTGCACAGGCATGAGGCGTATATTCGCGCTCGTAGACATGGCCAACTTGGTAGGCCGTTGTTTGAGGGTCATAGTCAGGTGCGCCTTCGAACATTGAACAAGCCACATCAATGGGTATGCCGATGCTCCTAGCCATCGCTGCAACAAATACCCTGCCGACATGATTTACGTTGACTCCTGAAGCCAACTCCTCAACCGAGGTTGAAAAGCAGGGAGGCCAGTCATCACGAGTGGCGGCCGATACTGGCATCTCAGATCTGACTTGAGAACCGAAAAGCTCGGTTATTCTTGTCACTTCTTCCCCCAAGCGATCTGCCATTGGCTCAGACATTTTTTCCATGCTTTCACGGCACCTCTGGATCAAGTCCTCACGAATTCTTTCCTTTATCAGTCGTGCAACGCGTTCTCTGCTGCTCTCACCAGAAGCGGGGTCGAGCATTACCCAGCCGTTCTTCACCGGTCTATTGACAAGCCTCCAATAGGAGCCGGATATTCTCGGGCATAGTTCTAAGAAATCTGCTATAGGGACTGAATAGATCGCTTGACCATCACGGAATATCGACTTGATGGATGACAGGTATGTCCCAGCCACTAATTCGAATCTCTCATTATCTCGACCTATGTTTTTGTCTGCAAGGCTGGATTCGCCTTCCGCCCAGCGCGCCATGAGCCTCTCGTCAAAAGAAGCACATACGACAAGGAAAGCATACTGATATGCAGCTATTGCAAAAAGTCTGGATGCCTCATTCGCTAGATCGACAGAAGTCATGGGATCTGCGTCTGACTTGTGCACGATAGACTCCACAAGCCTGAGGCGTCCAAGAGATCTCGCCTCCTCGAGCCATCCTTGTTCGATGATAGCGTCGATGTCGATGCCATTCTCATCGAACAGCTTTCGAATATGCGGTCTTGCCTGTGGTAAGAATGGATATCGTGCCAATGCGCTCGGATCGACGAGGTCCGGTGGCGTGACGGGCATCGGCATGCGTCTATGAGTGACCGGCAGGGTTCTTGAACGCTCACGATAGGCGTATGACATGGAGGGTCAGGAAGACCCGGGTCGAAACTCCAATCTTTTACAGATACAAAATGAGATCAGATTGGCATTCGGTTGGAGTTTGGAAAGAGACGTGGATGTCGCCAAATGGCTCATTGATGAAGTGATGAAGCAAGGATATCCAAACTGGTCTTTTGATGGATTCGATTCAAACTGGTCCGATGTTAAATCAGAATTGCTCAGCAGGCGTGAATGTGTCTGCATAGTAGGCGCAGCAGTTGAAAAATACGAAGTGGAGGAGGCAATTGAAAAGGACTGTTCTTTGATAATTGCAGATGGCTCAGCAGGCGTTTTTTCAGAATTGGACGATCCGGCAAATGGTTGGAATCGGACAATAGCAATTGTCACCGACGGTGATGGGGGCAAGGGCTTAGATGATGCGATTGAGCGTAATATTCCACTCATCATACACGCGCACGGTGACAATCGGATGGCTTTGGAGTCGCTCATCTCAAAACTGAGAGATTGTCCCATTTCTTTGACGCATCAGACGCCTCATGAGATACTAGGCATGCGTAATCCAGGAGGTTTCACAGACGGTGATAGAGCGGCTTGCATTGCAATTGCGATGGGTATAGAGTTAGGTCGTATCGATCTTTTGGGGACCAGGTCGGACATGGTGGGAAGGTATTCTGGGGTTACCAATCCAGAAAGGAAGATGAAGAAGTTGATCTGGATGAAGAGTATTCTAGAGGAGCTTGGATTCACGGGAATCAGATAAAATCGCTCAGCGTCATCACAGTGACCTTGTCGTTATCGAATAGCGAATCGACGCTGGACTGCATCCATTCTACACGTTGTCTGGTGTAGAGGTCTATACCATACATATCCATGACGTCATTCGTGACTTGGATGTACTTTCGAACTGACTTGGGGAATACCGTCAGAGTCAGATTCCCTCCACAGACGTTTGCATGGCTCTCGTCGCTTGAATTGTCTAAACGACTTGTCTGATCGTTTCTCGCTACCTTAGCAATGCACGATCCTGAAAGTGGTATTCTGCGATAGGACGTGTTACATTTGACACAGCGGACTTTCTGCCTTGAAAATGCAACTAGATTTCCACGTATATCTCTCAGGAAATGGGACTCAATGACTTGCTTGGCGACCCTCTCGACGGAGACTGCACGAAGTTGCGACGCCAATGCAAGTTGTGCATCCATTTTCTCCCTCATTGTATCAAGAATCTTGTATTGGGAGTTTGATGGGCCAGAAGAAAGGCCATCTGAATCATGAGTCCAGCCATAACCTCGGACATCCCCCACTGTACCTACCCTGTTGTCTACCATGTCGACAAGATGTTTCACTTCAGAGGGGTGCGGTTGAGATATTGTCGCTTCATAAAATTCAGAGGGGTACATCCACGAGCAGTCGACATTGAGGGCTTCTTTGTCTATCTGACTGGGGAGTAATTGCGTAGTGAGCACAAGTGGCGCATCCATCTGTCCGCCGCGATTTGATGGGAGGATGTCCCTCGAGAAATTAAGGAGTCCCTCCAGTAGTAGCATGACGCAATCCTCATCTCCATCGCAGTTGCGTCTCTTCGCAGCATGAAATAGGGGATGCGCGTAGCCGGCCGATGCGTCTGACCACCCAATTATTCTACAAAGTACGCCGCCAGATGTGTGAGGAGCCAACCCTATTGCGAGATGTCCCACGAGATCTTGCTTGCCTTCATATTTGTAGAAAGGTTGCATATCATACATTTTTGTGAGTTCATCATCAACAAATCTACAAGTTCTCGAGAGATGGTCTTCTGCATTGGTTGAGAGTATGATGTCCTGAGGAAATATTTCGAGTATCTGCTCATCAGAAGAGAGAGGTTCGCCATCCATATCTTTGGTATATCCGAGATTCAGTAGAGTTCTCCACGGAGTCCCTATCTCAGATGGTCTAAAATGAGTGATTGGAACATCGATCATATCGAATCTAGATGTTCCGTCTTTGTTCACTGAAACATCATGTAGTGCTCTCAAAATACCCTTTTCGAGGGGTTCTGGAGTCTGTAGCCTGGATTCGAGTTCTCTTGTCGCCTTCATTGGTCTTGGAAGAGAATTGAGGCCGAGGTTCTTTCTTGCTGATTCTAGGATCGTTGTGAATTGTACGTGTCTCTTCTCACCCAGCCTGCGATTGCTTTCTTTTCGCCTCCTTATCTCCGTCCTTCCGTTACATGGGCCACTGCCATCACCGTGGTCATGACGGCATGTGATTTCATGGGTGTCCCTGCCGCATTCTATGCACCGCCTTATGCTTACATCAACACTCAGAGCGCCCTTTCCAATTTGGCCGAGCAGTCTTTGGGGCCCTCCATTGTTTCCAATGGGATATAGTGCGTGAGTATACTGCTTCATCTCTCTTCTCTGGGCCTTTTCCGGTCGGCCCATTCTAGCTCCTATTCTAGTTGGGGCCGCATCTTCCCATCGATGCTTGGAGATTTTCCTGATGAGCCAGAGTGACTGTTCTACTTCGTCATCGTCAATCAGAATTTTCGAAGCCAACAATTCATCTGGATTCGGAGGGCCGGGGTCTTCGATCTCAGCAGCGGCTTCATCACCTATCTTCTCAGTCTCCTCCACACCGAGATTCTGTTGTCTGGCCTCTGTCTCAGCACTTATTCTGCGCTCCGTCCTAACTATCTCTATCTGTTCAATTCGTTTTCTTTCGGCTTCAAGTAGGTCTCTCGACTCTCTAATTGCCGAAAGCCTTCGATTGGCAATCTCTAACACTGTGTCGTGTCCGTCCATCTGATTTTCATCAGCAAGGGTGTCGCACAATGGTTGCCAACCCGTCTCTATAATGATGCTCTTTCCACTCATTCTGTGCTCTATTCCCAAGCTCATAAGTGCAAATCTGATTGGCCCATATCGATCGATTATGGAGGCGTTGCGTTCATCGATGTTCTGGATTTCAAGGCCGTCCAAGAACGGGATTATGAGTTTTTCAGAATCCATTTCGGAAGCAGATATGGCAGCAAGCAATGTTGGGATCGCAGCTAGAGGGAGATCCGACCACCATAGGTTCCAAGGTGGAGGTATGGCAGTCCCAAATTCTTCAGAAATCATGGTGGATTGCTTCCAACTCAACTCTGCAGATCTGAATAGCCTGTCCCAATCCCTTCTCCTTCGTTCTCGCTCGTGAGGCGTTTCTCCCCCTCTTTTTATTGCCCCATTGAACGGGAGCCCGTCTGGCATCTCGCTATCATCGATATTCAAAATCTCAACTAGCCGCTCAAGTTTGTTTGGCATGTCTATTTTCGCTGCAAGTTCACTCGCCCACCAATCTCTGTTGTAGGCAGAAGGGACCAGGGGCTTGTTATTCTCAAGAAATTCCCCAAATCCGATCAATATCTCTCCGGCGTCCCAGATCAATTCTACCTCGTTCTTGACTCGATGCCATTCCTCTTCGCTCTGAATTCTCTTAAAATTACCATCGCTCAAGATGGCCATGGGGCCTTCTACTGATGATGTGGGGGTCACTGCGCATGCCTTCCCGGGCCTTTCGATTTTCATCTGGGTACCGACTGAAAGAAATCCGCCGAGAGCATGCATACTTACTGGGTTCAGACCCGCGGCGGCGAGGCCTGTTGTACGGCTTCTACCGTATCTGAGACGGAATCCTCCTGGCTCACAGGGCTCACCAAACACTGGTCTGCCAGCGATTATGTCGTCCATGTATGTGGAATTGGGTTTTATTGCCCTGTGTTTCAGATTGACTGCTTCATCTGTATCCTTCTTGCCCTTGGATGCCAGAGTATCTATGAAACTCCATCCTTCCACACCCAGTCTATCCGTATGCTTCTTGATCTTTGGAGCCTTTAGACAGAGCCCTTCAGCAATGACCAGAAGCACACCTTGACGAATCCTAGATCCCTGTATATTCGGCACCTCCCTATACCCGGCTACCTCAATCCTCTCAGTGCCTTCTCCATTCACCATGACTGGGCACGCCCTGACGATCATATCCACTTCTTCTGGAGGAGGTTTGTACTGAAGCCCTCCCCGATAGAGACCGAACTCTTCCTTGACTCGCTCTACTTCTCCTTCACTTGGGCGATACCTATCGAGGCCTAGTTCTCTTCTTATCACGTCGCCAATGAGGACGCCCAATGCTTGCGCCGTTCCTCCTGCGGCTCTTATGGGGCCACAGAAGTCAATCGACAAAAAGGAAGTCCCATCTTCGTGATTGTTGAGGATCTTGACTTCTCCTATCCCTTCTAAAGGAGCGACTAGTACTGCTTCTGTAAGGACTGCTAGGCCGACTCTGAGGCCCGTGTCGATTGACTGCTGCAAGTCTCCAGTCAATTCGTGCATCATCTTTGCAGACTCTCTGGCTATAGCGATGGAGGCAGACTCCCGATCTAGAGATTCCAATAAGTCTCTGAGTCTTTCTTCGATATCGAGGGGGGGTTTGTCCGGCTCTGGCCTTAGATAAGCATCCAGTAGCCTAACTGTACGACTGGCAAGATCTTTAGCACGAGGTATTTCGACCTCTGTCTTGAAATCTATTCCTTTCAACCTCGCCTGTGATGCAAGCTCGTAGATTGCGTCGGTTTGTGCCTCCATCATATCCAGATATCCCTGATATTCTGACTCCAAATGGGTCGTATCCAAGGCTGTGTGTGATAGCTTATCCATGAGAACCAACAGACGAGTACAACAAGCCCCGGGATGGCACCACAAGAACATTGGCGACGATATGGGTTCTCGACGGCTAAGGTTCATTGGTCGAGAGCGCCGGTTACGAAAAGATGGCGAATAGCGCAGAGGGAGTTCAGGGTCGGCTTGCAGCGAGAGTTCGGGACCTTGCTTACCTTTACTCTCCGGATGAGCCGTTCACTTTAGCGAGTGGTCGTGTAAGCCCTCACTTCTTTGATATGAAGCCTGTTATGATGGATCCTGAGTGTGCTCATTTGATTGGGGTTCTGATACATGAGATATTAGATGAAATAGGTGATGTAGACGCAGTCGGAGGCCTTGAATTGGGTGCAGTTCCTCTGACAGGAGTAGTTATCGCTAAATCATCGAAAGGGAGCAAACTCAGAGGTTTCATTGTTCGTAAGGAGGCGAAGGGGCGAGGAGGAAGAAAGACTGGTAATCCGGCAGGAATCGAAGGCTCGACCATAAGAGAAGGGGATAGGGTGGTCGTACTCGAAGATGTGACGACTACTGGTGGCTCGGCCATAAAATGCGTAGAGAGGCTCCGCGAGCTTGGCTGCGACGTAGCAGCTTGTATTACGATCTTAGATCGAGAAGAGGGGGGTCAAGATGCCTTTCGGTCTGCAGGGATTAGCCTGCGTCCGCTGATCCTGCGCTCCGATGTTACGGGTGAGTGAATGTCAGAACATGTAATTGACTCTAGCCAGCCATACCATCCTGAAAAACTTGAGAAGAAAGAGTATGTCGGCGCTGCTGCATATTTTGAATTGGATTTGAGATCTGGAATTATTCTGAAGGTCGATGAGTTTCCAGAGATGCGCAAACCTTCCTACAAAATTGAGGTTGACTTTGGACCGGTGATTGGTAAACTTTGGAGTTCGGCCCAAATTACAAATTATTCCCGTGAAGAATTGCTTGGACGAATCGTAGTCGGGGCATTAAATCTTGGAGACAAAACATTGCCAACTGGATTTGTAAGTCAATTCCTAGTCTTGGGAGCATTAGATCCCGATGGCACAGTTAGGCTGTTAGAACTTCCAAAAGAGGTAATGATTGGTTCGATGGTTGCATAGGGTCGCATCGTTAGACTATTGGGCTGCTTACTGTTGGCAAGGTCATGCCGACCATGGTTAGGATGACGACAAGCGCTGGAGATATCGATATTGCATTGTATACTGAAGACTGCCCGGAGACAACCGGCAACTTCCTCAGATTAGTTGATGATGAGTTCTACAATGGACTGCACTTTCACCGTGTGATCAAGAGTTTCATGATTCAAGGCGGCTGCCCGAGATCAAAGGATCCGTTCGATGGAAGAGCCGGTACGGGCGGTCCTGGCTGGAAAATACCCTGTGAGACATCCGCGCTGGCGAAGAAACACGACAGGCCGGGGTTATTTTCTATGGCAAACGCAGGCCCCAATACTGGTGGCTCGCAATTCTTTCTAACCACTGTTCCAACACCATGGCTGGATGGCAATCATGCGATTTTTGGAGAGGTTGTTTCCGGTATGGAGAATGTGTATAACATCGAGAACTGCGATACAAGGCCCGGAGATAGGCCTATTGATCCTCAGAAAATCATCTCTGTTCAGCGATTAGAAGATGGTTGATGGGAAAGTAATAATTAGTTTTATTAATAATTAATTAATAAAAACAATCATGGGCAAACACAGGGCAGGTAATCGACGAATCGTTAGCATTAGCATACCAGAAGATCTAGCGATCAAACTTGATCGTAGAGTTGGAAAGGGACGTTCGAAGGGTCGATCTGCGACTATATCTCGTTTGATAGAGCAGGGTTTGGAGGGTCATGTCTCACCGCCCGTTTCAGTTCCAGCTGCTCCTCTGAATGGAGGCATGGCTAGAACCACTCGAAAAGAAATTGACTCTCTTGGTGAAGTCGATGTTCCTGAAGGTGCATATTATGGAGCTCAGACGGCTAGATCGCTTGTCAACTTCGATATTGGTTCGGATATTATGCCGCGGTCAATGATACGCGCTTTTGGTCTTCTAAAACAGGCTGCTGCAAGGGCTAATGTTGAATTGGGAGATCTAGATGAAGAATTAGGAATTCTGATTTCTAGAAGTTGTGAAGAGGTCATTTCAGGCTCACTAGACGCACATTTCCCACTTCGTATATGGCAAACAGGCTCGGGAACTCAGACGAATATGAATGCCAACGAGGTCATCTCTAACCGGTCGATTGAATTGTCAGGAGGGGTCATCGGTTCGAAGGTCCCTGTTCATCCTAATGATCATGTAAATCTCGCTCAATCGAGTAATGATACGTTTCCAACTGCGATGCACATAGCAGCAGCGGAAGAAATCCATCATCGTTTGATGCCCGCGGTCAAACATCTCTTGGAACAGTTAGACGATCGACGGAGAGCATTCGATCACATTGTTAAGATCGGTAGAACACATCTCATGGATGCTGTGCCCCTTACTCTCGGCCAAGAGTTCTCAGGATATGTCTCAATGCTCAATGCAGATCTTAATCGCATAGAGCGGGCAAAGGAATCGTTGCTCGCTTTAGCAATCGGAGGGACTGCCGTTGGGACGGGGCTGAATACAAGAATGGATTTCCCGGATTTGGTGTGTGATCGAATTTCCGAAAAGACGGGATTATCATTCCACCCTGCTGAGAATAAATTTGCTGCACTGGCAGGGCATGATGCCCTTATGGAAGCTTCAGGGGCGATGGCCGGCCTTGCTTCCACGGTCATGAAGGTCGCGAATGATATCCGATGGATGGGGTCTGGGCCCAGATCCGGATTCGGTGAATTGTCTTTACCAGAGAATGAGCCTGGCTCCAGCATAATGCCTGGAAAGGTGAATCCCACCCAGGCAGAAGCCATTACGATGGTTGCATGCCAAGTTATTGGCAACCACACAGCGGTGACTGTAGGTGCGAGCCAGGGTAATTTTGAGTTGAACGTGTACAAGCCGATGATAATTCACAATGTATTGCACTCCTGCGGACTTCTGACAGACTCTTGCATTTCCTTTGCAGATAAATGCGTAATTGGGCTAGAGGCCAATGAAGAGAGGATTGGGGATCTGGTTGAAAGGTCCTTGATGCTTGTAACAGCATTGAATCCTCATATCGGATACGATAATGCGGCTAAAATTGCAAAATATGCCCATGAAAAAGGGATTACCCTGAAGGAATCTGCGATTGAATTGGACATGCTCACGGGAGAAGAATTCGATGATTGGGTCAGACCAGAAGATATGATCGGACCGAAATGACGGTCTTGGGCTTACTACTCAGAAAGACGGTTCTAAGACACCCTATCGTACGAAATGATTGATAGTCTGTTTGAGAGGACCACAAAGCGTCCGAATGGACAAGGTGGGAGCAACAGGGGGCTTGCCTATGGGGGAGCGAACCCCCTGCTGACTCCGCGGTTGGGGTTCACCCGGGCCCTAAGGCCCGGGTGTTCCCGGGTAGATGACTTGGGCGCTCATTGTCCGCCTTCACCATTCGCCGATTAGGACGAAGTCCCCTTCGTCTTCACCGTATCCGCTTTTAGTTTTCAGGTATTGTCCCTGATTTCCTCAGCGTCCGATGCCAGTCCTCCACGGATCTCTCCGCTCTTGTCCCTGGTGCGTTTCTTTCCCGTGTTTTACTTCGGTTCTTTCCCGCACTATGCTTCCAGGATTGTCTCCTCCCCCTTTTGCATTGCACCTCTTCGGGATAGTTTTCTGATTCGGTTTGTGTTTTCCCCCCGAAGGGTTCGGTTGCGTTTTCCTCAGCTTCCTCCTCAAATTTACTCTTCTTCCTTGCGTCAGAATTGCTCTTTTGTGGTTCTCCCGCATCCTTGTTGCCCACAAGCAACAAGGTGTGTCCCCGGCTTTTTACGGCCGGTTTCACCGCTCCGATCTCTTGGATCGGTTTTTGTGGCCCGCGGGAGGTGCCGAAGCCCTCCCACACCACTCCCCCGGAGCGGCAAAGTCAACAGGGTAAGGGGTAGTCCATAAACCTTTCTTCAATATTAGAGCAGTCCACTGGAAATGAGGGTCAATAACCCCCTATTTCTCTTCCAAGGCGTTACTCTTATCTCCAAATCTTAACATTCTGAGGCGTGCTCTGATCAAAGAGTCGTCGTCATCTGAAAATTCTAATTTAGTGATTCTCCTTTTCAGAACATTGGTTTCCAAAAGGAATATCTCTCCGTTTAAGCAGCCCAACACAGTTCTATCCAAATGGCTGTTTGCTATCGTTATCTCGTTGGTATGAGTCCAGTTCATTCGTATTTTTCCAATGGATATCACGCCCGAAAAATCGGGTTTCTTCATGGCTAACAAAGTCATCTCATCAGTGCTGGTGAGATGTTGTGGAATGCCCTTCAAATTCTCGTCCCAAGATTCCGTGTTCTCAGCTCTCCCATTTTGATTGTAGGCGATCCATCTTCCATCGTGCGCGAATCCTGCCAAAGAAACGTCTTTCACCGTATCTATGATTTTACCAGTCTGATCGATCTGGATTGCATGGAAATCTGAAGTTGTGAATGACATGCGGTTGTCGGAGGATCTCGACGAACGTGATATTGGGACTCTAGGAGAGCCTTCGAGATGATGCAAGTCATCCTTTCCGGTTTGTATGGTATATATGCCTGGTTGGGGTCTGCCCAACCCCAAGATACAGCCTTGACCAAAGGCGTCTAATGTCCATGCTTTCGATGTCAGGGGAATCGATTGTTCGACTACGCCCTGGAGTGGTTCGATTCGCATAATTCGACATGCCACATAGTCTTCGATTTCGATCTCGTAAACAGAAGAAGTGACCCATAGCGACTGGCCGTCAAACACAACGAAATCACAAGCACCGTCTACCGGGATTGACCAGATTAACGTGCCATCATCGGAGTTAACCGCTGTTATCGATGCCCCATGTGCAATCGCTACGATCTCATCGGCGAATACGATGGACGAGACAGAAGGTTCGAGATTGATTGACCAGAGAGGGGCTCCATCTGAAACAGACCAAGCGGATGCTATTCCTTCAGTGTCTCCGGCGATGAAGGATTCAGCATTCTGTGCGATGGTGGTGACAGAAGATTTCAGAGACCTGACCAATGAAGACAAATCTGAAAGACGGGCGTTACCATTCATTTTACACTTCACTCTCAGATTTCGATATCATATAGGCGGCGCACCTTGTCCGACAGATACTCAACAAATGGTTGTGGAGAAGGATATCTGCCTGTTGCTTCTTTGATGAGTTCAGCAGGTTCAAGGATGCTTCCCCTGGAATGGATTTTCAATCTCATCCAATTAAGAAGAGGTTGGAAGTCCCCATTTACCACTCTCTCATCGTGATCGGGGATATCATCTCTAGCTGCTTCTAGTAATTGGGCAGCATAGAGGTTCCCGAGGGTGTATGTCGGGAAGTAACCGATTGCACCCATGCACCAATGTATGTCTTGTAAAACCCCAATAGTACGATTTGGTGGTTTGATACCCAGATACTCTTCATACATTGCATCCCATGCATCTGGAATTTCATCAACTTCTATATCGCCTTCAACCATTAGTTTCTCTAATTCATATCTGATCATAATATGAAGGTTGTATGTTGCTTCATCTGATTCAGTGCGTATGTAGCTTGGTTGGATGGTGTTGACGCTTCTCCAAAGAATCTCTGGCGTGACATCATCCATCTGTCCAGGAAAGCATTCCCTCCACATCGGAAGCACCCATTCACAGAATTGAATCGACCGGCCTACTTGATTTTCCCATAAACGGGACTGGCTCTCGTGGACGCCGAGGCCACATGCTTTCCCTACGGGTTGAAAGTCAAGATTTCTTGGACGACCTTGCTCATAAGTGCCATGGCCTGTTTCATGCATCGAGCCAAACAAAGATCCGAACGGCTCTGATTCATCATAACGGGTTGTCCATCGAACGTCGCTTGGATTTGGCCCTCCGCAGAAAGGGTGTACTGACGCATCCCTCCTTCCGGCTGTGAAATCGAAGCCTATTGCTTCCGACACCCTTTGACTGAGTTGGGTTTGTGACGATTCGGACCATTTTGATCGTTCGACCCATGTCATATCTGGTTGTTTTCCAGATTCTGTGACTTTCTTGACGAGGGGAGCGACACTGTCTCTTAGGCCATTGAAGAGTGGGTCTAATCGGCTAACAGTAAGTCCGGTCTCGTATTGATCTAGAAGAGCATTGTATGGGGACTCGCTGTAACCGAAGTATTCCGCTTTTCTGCGTGTCATGTCGAGGATCTTCTCCATATCGTCTCTAAATATAGAATAATCATCTTCTTCCCTTGCTCTGGCCCATGTGTGGTGAGCGTTGGATCTTAATCGTGCGAATTCTTCGACAAAATCTGCGGGAAGGCATGTGGCACGCTCATAGGAAACGGTCGCGAGCCTGAGGTTGGCAGCCTGGATCTGATCTAGAGAGGTTGAATCTAATTCAGATATCAACTCTCCAACTCGAGGATCGGTAATCTTCTCATGGACTGTTTTGGATATCCATGCCAAATGCTCTGCTCTGCTTTCCGCAGCGGCTTTGGGCATAATCACCTCTTGATCCCAGCCCAAAATACTCCCAATCTGAGATGCCAAATCGATATCTCTGAGTCGATTGAGTAGTTGCTCATACGAGTCCATGGGGGGAGGAGGGGGGCACGGCACATAATCGGGTGGCATGATGTGTCATTTCAACATCATACGGAGTTCTTCGACAGATCGAAGCTCATCGAAATAAATCACTTCAAGGGCATCGTACAGTTCAGAGTCTCCGATGCCTTGAATCATGGGCAGTATTCTCCCATACGTTTCACTTGCATTTTTCTCAGTCTTGTAAGCTTCTTTCAACATTTCGAGATAGTCAGACGTATGAGGGATTGCTGTTGCGTCCCTCTCGGTAATGGCTTCCCCATCTAGTTTTACAATAGCGGCTCTGACTGTGGCTGCATGGGTTATCGATTCCGTGACTTCATTGTTGAAGTAAGTCGCTAAGTGAGATCTGTGTATTCCAGAGACGTAAGCCGAATAATGTGCATACATGGTTATGGCTCTGAGTTCCCAAGCAAGAGCTTCATTCAGAGCAACAACGATCTCAGTCCGGGTCAGCATCTATCCCTCATCCATCTCCTCACAGAAGGGGTTCATGAATCCATTGAATCCAATTGGATTCAGGCGAAAGTTGAGCGAACCATTGATGGCAGGGCTGATTCATGCAGATTCATGGGGGAAGGTGCCCGTGTTAACGTGGCTGTGGCAGATAGGATTCTCCTGCATCTATTGAATCATATATCTCAGGTAGATCTCCATACCGTCACTTCTGAAATTACTAGGCGGGGGATATCCATAGCATGTGCAGTCCATCCGCCCAATGTTTCTCGGAGTATGCGAGATTTGGTGGCAACGGGCATTGTCGCGCAGGGCATGCGCTTGGTGAGGGGTGAAAATCGACGTCAGAAAGTGTGGTATCTCACGTCATTAGGAATGGAAATGGCCGCAGCGGTGAAGGAGAGGCTTTCGGAGACCCCCGTTCTCGTTCGAAGTCGGAATGGGGATCTTTTGGAGATACCCGCTTCAGAGGCATCTGATCGATTGAGGGCGGATCTTGACCTGCTATCTGTTTTGATGCACGCTCAACATGAAGGCGCTCTCAGTTACGGAGATATTCGTTTCGGGCCCATACGAAACAAAACAATTGAACCGGGTTCGATTAAGATGATGGCTGGGGCCCATTCCACATACCACACTGAACCTCCAAAGACCAGGGACATACATGGTAGGAATGAGGAAAGAAAATCTCTGGATGAGTGGTTTTCAGGTACTGAGGGCGTTTGTACGGTAACAGGAGTCGCTGGTTGTGGAAAGACCACTCTGGTATCTGACTGGTTCAGGACGCGTAATTCTGGGATTGAAGATATGCTCGTCATGTACTATCCATGCCAACCATGGGATACCGCAATTGGCTTGACTACGAGCATATTTCACAGACTTGGATTAGGGCATAAAAATGAAATTGATGACTCATATGATTTGGTTTCCGTTCTGCCACCGCCGGGGAATCCTCTTGATCACGATCTTCTGAGGAGGAGGTTGACTGCTACACTGATTGATGAAGACGGGGCCATAGGGGGTAAGTCGAAGCTGTTCCTAATTCTCGATGATGTGCATAATCTCGACAAGGAGGGGGTTCGTCTCCTGGGTGTGTTAATGCAGGTTATAGAGGCCTCTCATTCGAGAATGATCGTCATATCTAGATCGTCTCCGGATTTCTATGACAGGCGGGATGTCATGACAAGGGGGAGGGTCGCGGAAATCGCCCTAGGGGGTCTGAGTCGAAATGAGCTTGAGATGTGGGTGAAAAGCATAGGTCTCTCAGACAAGATATCGGCAGAGACCCTGCATGAGCGTACGGGAGGTCATCCTTTGGCGATTGAGCTCTTGGAAATGTACGGTGAGATGAATCATCGCGATTGGATTCGATTTCTAGATTCAGAAATAGTGGACGTGCTTCCGGATGAGGATCGATCTATTCTTCTGGCTCTTTCCAAGGCGAAAAGACCCGTGCCTTGGAAGGAATTGTCTGAATCAGTGGGGTATGTGGGTCGGCCTCCAAAATCTTTGATTTCTAGAGGTCTGATGATTGAGCTTGAAGATGGTATGTGGCTCCATGAAGCACTGAGGAGTCGCTTACAGATGCATACAGAGAAACAAGACTGACGCATAGTCGGTTGTTTCGATGTTTACGCCATGTGTCGATTCAACCAATTGTCAAAGTAAGGCTTCGGAGCAGCCCCTGTGTGTTGATCAACGGGTTGCCCGTTGTGAAAAAGAACGAGGAAAGGAATTCCCCTTACTCCATATTGACCCGGGGTCAATGGGTTGGTGTCCGTGTTGACCTTCGCAATCGTGATGTCTCTCTCCTCGGCAATGGAATGCAGAACGGGTGAAATCATTTTACATGGTCCGCACCAAGGTGCCCAGAAGTCTACTAATACCCATTCTGATTCTGAAATCACGGATTGAAAATTCGAGTCTGACGCTTCCAAGACTTGGCCCATTGGCCGAGATATTGACTGTCTTATGTATGAATCCTTGCTGTAACCCATATGGGTATTTCGTAATCTGAACCCCCCCAAGTGTTGAGAACCTCTTTGTTCAGAGAGGCATGTGGACATGCAGATCGCGCCGAGTATCTTGACTGCTGATTTCACACGTCTCGGAGAAGTCCTTGAAGAATCAGTCGATGCGGGAATAGATTGGATTCATCTTGATGTGATGGATGGAAATTGGGTGATAAATGAGACCATCACATTCGGGCCTGCACTTGTACGGTCTGTAAGGGAAAGAGTGGGGCCGGACATCTTCGTCGATTGCCACCTCATGATCACAAATGCTGAGAGGACGTGGAAGCAGTACGCCGATGCTGGGGTAGACCTGATTATTGCACACATAGAGGCAATCAATGACCCTGCGGGCCTTATTTCAGAAATAAGAGAATCAGGTACGATGGTTGGACTTGTTCTGAATCCGGAAACAGAACCTGATGCGATATTACCCTATCTTTCTGAGATAGATCTTGTGTTGGTAATGTCGGTCGTCCCAGGCAAAGGAGGGCAGTCGTTCATGCCAGAAGTAGAAGGAAAAGTACGCGATTTTAGAGCGGCGATAGATGAACAAATCTCTGGCGGGGGCAGAAAGACGAAGTTGATGATTGACGGGGGCATCAAGGCACACAACGCATCGATGGTAGCCTCATGGGGGGTAGATGTTGCAGTCATCGGCAGTGGTTTGATAAATGACAAGGCTTCGATTGCAGAGAATATTTCTGAAATACGTTCAAAATAATCGGTTTTCGTCACAATAGTTCAAATCTGACTGGCTCGAAAGCAGTATATGCCCAGTGATGAATGGATGGAGGAGGAGATTCGAAAGATCGTCCCTGATTCCGAGATTCAAGTGAGTGACCTACATGGTACTGGAGATCATTTCCATGTCAGAGTTATCTCTGACTCTTTCGACGGCATGCTGCCTCTTGAGAGGCAACGACCGATCCTATCACATTTCATGCCTTACATCCAGAATGGCAGCGTGCATGCGCTAGACTTGAAGTGCATGACTAAGAAGCAAGCAGAGGCCTCGGGCGACACGGTTTTCGATCCTCACGGCGAGGGAGAGAAGCAATTTCTAGGAGTACATATACGCCGACCGAAGGAGGGTCGTTCATGACCGGTTTTAATTGGACATCAGAAGAATTGCAAGGAATAGTGGATAGCAACAAGATCGTACTCTTCATGAAGGGGACACCAGAAGCGCCTCAATGCGGTTTTAGTAACAGGGCTGCTTCAGTTGTATCGCAGCTCGGTATGCCTTTTGCTACCGTGAATGTACTTTCAGATCCACGAGCAAGAAATGCTCTCAGAGACTGGTC
>MDSW01199891.1_pt1 | contig 38120 bp, 39 predicted proteins | sample 811171 | NCBI WGS metagenome assembly MDSW01 (sample SAMN05326641, study PRJNA326480) | marine metagenome | isolation source: seawater | place: Atlantic Ocean: North West | collected 2012 | reverse complement strand
TCAGGTATAGCTATGATGGTCGAATTACTAGCAGGAGCTCTTGTTGGTGATAATTTTAGCTATGAGACAGCAGCTAAAGATAATAATGATGGAGGACCTCCAAGTGGTGGCGAATTCATATTAGCAATATCTCCCAACAAGTTATCTGGAAATGATTGGAATAAACATTCAGAAGAATTTTTTGATAAAATGAAATCAATGGAGGGAGTAAGACTTCCCGGTGAAAGAAGACACAAAAATAGACTTGATAAAGGCCCAAGAAATATAAACGAAGAATTAGTTAATAAAATTAAATCTTTAAGCTAATTCAATTTCAATGGGCGTATGATCTGAAGGTTTTTGTCTGCCACGCGGAAATTTGTTTACTTTAACATCTTTGACAATATTTATTAAAGAATTAGATACTAAAAAATGATCTATTCTCATTCCGTTATTTTTTGGCCATGAACCACTTGTATAATCCCAAAATGTATAACCTTCTTTATCCGGATGAATATATCTATAAGCATCATGAAAGCCTAAATTTATTATTTCTCTTAATTTTTTTCTTATTTCTAGTCTGAACAATGCATCATTTTCATAACTTTTTGGATTATGAACATCTTCTTCAGAAGGAATTATATTAAAATCGCCACCAATAATAATATTTTCATTTTTTTTTAATAAAGATTTTATTTTTTTTATTAAACTATCTAACCAATAAAGCTTATAAGTATATTTATCCGTATCAACTGGGTTTCCATTGGGAGTATAAATATTTATTAATGTAATAATTTTTTTTTTATGTTTAATTTCAGCAGAAATTACTCGTGATTGTTTATTTTTATCTTTAAAAATATCATTTTGAATATTATTTAATTTTTTTTTTGAAATTATTGATACACCATTGTAACTTTTTTGACCAAATACATAATTTTCATATTTTAGTGATTCAATATCTTCATATGGATAAGTTTCTTCAACAGTTTTAATTTCCTGCATCATCAATATGTCAGGAGAAAATTTATTTAGATATTCACTTATATTAAAAATTCTAGCTCTTACTGAATTAACATTCCAAGAGCTGATTATCATTAAAGAGAGAAAGAGACACCGCAGCCACAAGAAGATTTACTTTGAGGGTTGTTTATTTTAAAAGAATCCCCAATCAATTCTTGAACGAAGTCTACTTCAGATCCTTTTAATAAATCTGCTGATGTTCTATCTATTAGAATATTTTCTTTAACCAAATCATCTTTGCTTGGGTTTTTATCAAAAGAAAAATCATATTGAAAACCTGAGCATCCCCCACCTTTAATGGCGATTCTAAAAAAAGAACCCTTATCTTTGGTTGATAACAAATGATTGATTTGTTTTATTGCTTTATCAGTAAATTTAATTTCTTTAATCATTATTTAACACTGTTATTAGTAATATAATTATAAATTAAAAACTTTAAAGTATGAAAAAATACTCAAATTTAGGTGTTTTTGTTAGTATTGGAAGACTAACTAATGAGCCAAAAAATATTTATAGATCAGATTTTCAAAGAGATAGGGATAGAATAATTCACAGCGATTCATTTAGAAGACTAAAGCATAAAACGCAAGTCTTTGTAAATACAGACGGCGATCATTACAGAACTAGAATAACTCATTCAATCGAAGTAGCTCAAATAGCAAGATCTATATCTCGATATTTAAATTTAAATGATGATTTGGCAGAAACATTAAGTTTAGCCCACGACCTTGGACACACACCATTTGGCCACGCTGGTGAAGAAGCTTTAAACGAATGCATGATTAATTATGGAGGTTTTGATCATAATCTACAAACTTTAAGAATTATAATGTTCATTGAAAATAAATATTTAAAATTTAAAGGACTTAATTTAACAATAGAAACCTTAGACGGGTTACTTAAACATAACGGGCCAATTAGTAACAAGAATAAGATTGATAAGCTATTAGGTATTAAAAGCTTTAAAAATAAAATTAATTTTAATAAATATCCTTCGCTTGAATCTCAAATAGCAACAATATCTGATGATATCGCTTATAATAATCATGATATTCAGGACGGTATAAGAGCAAAACTTTTTAATTTAAAGGATTTAATTGGAATAAACTTTTTTAATGAAATTTACAAATCTCAAAAAAAAAATATAAAGAATAAAAAACAAGATATTTTAATATATCAAGTTATAAGAGATTCTATCAATTTAATGGTTAAAGATTTAATTAATAATACTGTAAATAATATTTCTAAATATAAAATAAAAAAAAATAATGATGTATATAATTTTAAAGATAATTTGGTTTGTTTTTCAGAAAATTATCAGAATATAGAGAGAGAAATTAAATCTTTTTTAAGATTAAAAATGTATAATAATAAAAATGTACTTAAAAAAAATAATAAAGGAAAATTAATTATTAAAAGATTATTTGGAAAAATTTCAAAAAAACCAAATAAATTTATTAGTAAAGATAAATTAAAAAATGGAAAATTTAGAGCTATATCTGACTATATTTCAGGCATGACTGATAGATATGCTATTAATCTGGATAATAATTTAAAATGAATATTTATAATATATATCGTGAAAAAATTATAAAAATAATTACTAAAGCTAATAATGATGGATTATTAATATTACCTGAAAAATTAGAATCTATTAATGTTGATTCGCCGCCTCAACATTTTGATAGTGATATTTCTACAAATGTAGCGATGTCTTTATCTAAAATTAATAATTTATCACCAGAAGAATTATCAAAAAAAATAATAAAATTATTAAAATCAGTTTCTGAGATTGATAAGATCGATTTTGTAAAACCTGGATTTATTAATATTAAATTTAAATCTTCTTTTTGGTGTGATTTTTTGAAACAAGTAGTGTCGAATAACAATATTTATGGTGTGAATTTGAACGAAGATAAAAAAAATTTTTTAATTGAATTTGTTTCTGCCAATCCCACAGGTCCATTGCATGTTGGTCACTGTAGAGGTGCTATTTTAGGGGATGTTCTATCAAATTTATTAATTTTTAATAAACATCAGATTACTAAGGAGTATTATGTTAATGATTACGGAAATCAAATAATACATTTTACTAAATCTGTATATTATAGAATTATCGAGATTAAATATAATAAAAAATTTCCTTTAAATGATCCAGATTTATATCCAGGTGATTATGTTATTGATATTGCAAAAAATATTTTAAAAAAGAATAACAAATTAGATTATGAAAATTTTGATAAAATTTCACAGGATCTAACAAAACTTTCTGTTAATGAGTCTTTAAAGCTAATTAAATCTAATTTGAAAAAATTAGGTATATATCATGATATTTTTACAAGTGAATCCTCGATTGTTTTGAGTAAAGAAGTTGAAAGCCTTATAGACAAGTTAAAAAAAAAGAATTTTGTTTATACAGGCAAGATAAAAGCTCCAGAGATAGATAAAAATGATAAATGGGTAGAGAGAGAACAATTGCTGTTTAAATCAACAGAATTTGGCGATGATAAAGACCGCGCCTTGCAAAAAGAGGATAAGTCATGGACTTATTTCGCAAGTGATGCTGCTTATCATAATAACAAATTAAATAGAAACTACGATATTTTAATAAATATACTTGGAGCTGATCATACTGGGTATATCAAAAGAATTACATCTTTGGTTGAAGCGATTTCAGGTAAAAAAAATATTTTAATATGTAAGGTTTCTCAACTGGTTAAATTAATTAAAGAAGGAAAACCTTTTAAAATGTCTAAAAGGAAAGGTGATTATATAACAATTGAAGACTTGCTTAATGAAGTTGGCAAAGATGCAACAAGATTTATTATGTTAAATAGAAGTAGTGATGCAGAACTTGATTTTGATTTTAATAAAATTAAGGAAAAATCTAAAGATAATCCTCTTTATTATGTTCAATATTGTTATGCAAGAATATCATCAGTATTTCGAAATATTGATATGAAAATAACTGATAATATAAAAATTCAGAATTACGAATTTAATTATTCTTCAGATGAAATTAAAATTTTAAGAAAAATTTCTGAATGGCCTAAATGTATAGAGGTAGCATCAAAAAAATTTGAACCTCATCGAATTCCTGTATATTTATATGAGCTATCTTCTCATTTTCACTCATATTGGAATTTAGGCAAAGAGGATGTCTCTAAAAGGTTTATTGTTGAAAATAAAACTATTCCCTATGAAAAACTTATAATGATCAAGGCTATTTCTAATATAATAAAATCTGGAATGAATATTTTAGGAGTTAATACTCCTGAGAAAATGTAATGTTTAAAGAATTAAAACTTATTTTTTTTATATCAACTATTCTTTTATTTATTTTTTTAACTGGAAAATATTACTTTTCTGATGAAAACAAAAAAAAAAATCTTTAGAAATATGAGTAATCATAATGATAAAATTATTGATTATAGCAAAGATATAGTTCTGCTTAAAAATAATACAAATAAAATTATTCAATATGTAAATGACGAAAATAATAACAATAATAAAAAATATTTTTTTTGGGATCTTTTAAAAAATGACTAAAAAAAGATCATTTATTGTTGGAATTAGAGGCATTAAACTAAATAAGAAAGAAGTTTTTTTTTTAAAAAAATATAAGCCATGGGGTGTTATTTTATTTTCAAGGAATATAAAATCAATTGATCAGACACAAAAATTAACAAGCCATATAAGAAAATTATTTAACGATAAAAATTATCCAATATTAATAGATGAAGAAGGTGGAACTGTATCAAGAATAAATAAATTTATAGATACATCTTTGTTTAATTCGGATTATTTTGGCAGAATATATAAAACTGATCATAAAAAATTTAAAATTTATTATGAAATATATATTAAACAAATATCTTATTTATTAAAACTTTTAGGTATAAATATAAATACAGTTCCAGTTTTAGATGTAAAAAGAAAATTTACAAATAAAGTTTTGTTTGGCAGAACATATTCTAATAATCCAAAAATAGTACATAAATTGGGAAAACTATGTATAGAATATTTTCATAAGCATGGAATTGCTACTGTTATGAAACATATTCCTGGTCATGGTTTAGCGAGAGTTGATACTCATGACAAAATGTCGATTACAAATAAAAATATAAAATATTTAAATCAAAATGATTTCTCACCATTCAAGAATCAACGATCTATTATGGCTATGACAGCTCATATAATTTATTCATCTATAGATAAAAAAAATACAGCAACCCATTCCAAGAAGATAATTAAAATCATCAGAAATAAAATTGGATTTAAAAAAATTATTATTACAGACGATATTTCTATGAAAAGCTTAAAATACTCTGTTAAAGAAAATACGATTAGAGCTTTTACTGCAGGTTGTAATTTAGTACTTCATTGCAATGGTAGGTATAATGAAATGATTAATGTAGCTGAAAATTCACCTTTTATTAGTCCATTTGTATCTAAAAAAACTACTAATTTAATAAATATTTTTAAATAGTATAAATATAACAATGAATGATTCTTTAGATTTTAATGTTGATCTAGATAATTTTAAAGGACCTCTTGAAACGCTTTTAGATTTATCCAAAAGTCAAAAGGTTGATTTAGAAAAAATATCTATAACAAAATTAGCTGATCAATTTCTTGATTTTATAAAAAATCAAGAAAATATAAATTTAGAACTCGCATCTGAATATTTATTAATGGCTACTTGGTTAACATATTTAAAATCAAAATTACTTTTGCCACAAAATGAAGAAGAAGAATTTAAAGCTTTAGAAGTTGCTGAAAAATTAAAAGTTCAGCTTAAAAAACTTGAATTAATAAGATTGCTCTCAGATCAAATGCTAAAAAGAAAAAGATTAGGTAAGGATATTTTTTTTAGAGGGATGAAGGGAGAAATAAAATCTTTATATAGCGCTAAGTATTCTTTAACTCTTTTTGAAATTTTAAAAACCTATTCCTCTATTATAATGAAGAAAGATTTCCAGACTATTAATATCCCCAAACTTCCTGTTTTTACAACTGAAGAAAGCATTAAAACTATAAAACAGTTTTTAGGAACATTGTCAGATTGGAAAAATTTGAATGATTTAATACCTAAAGAATTTTCTAATAAAAAAACTTTAAGTAAAACTGGTATAGCTGGAATCTTATCTGGTTCTTTAGAGCTTGTTAAAGAAGGAAATGTTTCTATAAAGCAAAAAAAACTATTCGAAGAAATTCTTATTAAAAAGGCAAATGAATAAAGTAAAAAAAAATAATATAGTTAATTTTCCAAATTCACTAAGTGAAGGTGAAAAAGAGATAGAAGCTATTATATTTGCTGCTGCTGAACCTTTAGATTTAGATACAATTGAATCCAAGGTTTCAAAAAAAATTAATGTTATTAACATTTTAAATAAACTTCAAAAATTATACTTAAAGAGAGGAATAAATCTAGTTTGTATATCAAACAAATGGTCTTTTAGAACAGCTCCAAGTCTTTCAAGTTTAATGTCACAACAAAAAACAATAGAAAAAAAACTATCAAAAGCTGCAATTGAAACACTCTCTATTATAGTTTACCACCAACCTGTAACTAGAGCTGAAATTGAAGAAATCAGAGGTGTAGCTTTTGGCAATAATACTTTAGAAATTCTTATGGAATTAAACTGGGTAACTCCAAAGGGTAGAAAAGACGTGCCAGGTAGACCAATACAGTATGGAACAACTGAAGATTTTTTAAGTCATTTTAATTTACAAAAACTTTCTGATTTACCAACAATTGACGAATTGGGTACCGCGGGCTTAATTGATACAACAAGTGTTGATGCTACTATTTTTGGTACTGGTAAATTTTACAAAGAAAAACAAGAAGAAAAAAAGGAAAATATTTACTCAGATATTGATGAAATGCTTAATAGCACTCTAAAAAATGAAGAGTAATAAGAATAATTTTCTTTAAAAAAATTATATTATAGTTATAAGTAAATTATGAGCATAGGATTTTGGCAGATAGCGGTCGTTGTAATATTGGTTGTTTTACTTTTTGGAAGAGGTAAGATTTCTAGTTTAATGGGAGATGTTGCTAAAGGTATTAAAAGTTTTAAAAAAGGAATGGCTTCAGATCCTGTTGAAGATAACTCGCCTAAAAATATTTCTGAAAATCAAGATTCAGATAATAAAGATACAAATAAAGAATAATTCAAATGCCAACGATTGGCTGGTTTGAAATTTTAATAATAGTTACAATTGCAATTTTGGTTGTAGGTCCCAAAGATTTCCCAAAAATGTTAAAAAAAATTGGATCTTGGATAGGATCAGCTAAAAGATATGTTACTGATGTTCAGAACCAGGTTTCAAATATTCAAGATGAAACAATAGAAGAAGAAAAAGATATTAATCAAATCAACAAAACAGAAAACCAAAAAAATGAAAAATAAAGACGAAACTGGTTTTGTAAGTCATTTAATTGAATTGAGGCAAAGATTAATCAATTCATTAATTTGTTTGGGTTTACTTTTTGTAATTTCATATTTTTTCTCTGAAAACATATATGGTTTTTTAGTTGAACCCTACGCACAAGCGGTAAAAAATGATGATGTTGAAAGAAGATTGATTTTTACAGCTTTACAGGAAACTTTTTTAACTTATCTTAAAGTTTCTTTCTTTGCAGCATTTTTTATAACAAGCCCATTTATTTTAATTCAAATATGGAAATTCATAGCTCCTGGTTTATACGAGGATGAAAAAAATGCGATTATGCCTTATTTAATTGTTACACCTATTCTTTTCCTGTTAGGCGGTATGCTCGTTTATTATCTAATAATGCCACTAGCTATTAAATTTTTTATCTCTTTTGAGAGCACAGGTTTGAGCACATCATTACCAATTCAATTAGAAGCAAAAGTTAATGAATATTTATCATTGGTAATGAAATTAATTTTTGCATTTGGTTTGAGTTTTCAATTGCCAGTAGTATTAAGTTTATTAGCACGAATTGGGGTTGTTGACTCAAAGTATTTAAAAGAGAGAAGAAAATATGTTGTAGTTATTATTTTTGCTGCTGCAGCGATACTTACACCTCCAGATCCAGTAACACAGATAGGTTTAGCTATACCATTATTAATTTTATATGAATTATCAATATTTTCAGTAAGATTTATTGAAAAAAAGTCAGAAAAAGAAAATGCATAACATTAAGATAATAAGAGATAATCCGAAAGAATTTGAAAAAAAAATTAAATCAAGAAATATTATTTTAGACATAAATCTTATATTAGATTTAGATGTCCAAAATAGAAAACTTATTCAAGATAAAGAAAAACTAGAAAAAGAAAAAAAAGATATTTCTAAATTAAAAGACAAATCACTTTTTGATAAATCTAAAAAAATTTCAGTAAAAATTGATGAATTAAGTAAAGAGCAAAGCACAGTTAAAATTAAACTAGAAAAAATTTTATCATCTTTACCTAATTTACCTCTAGACGATGTACCTATTGGAAAAGATGAATCTTTTAATAAAGAAATTTTGACTAAAGGTGAAATTAAAAAATTTAATTTTAAACCTAAGTCACATTATGAATTAGGAGAAAAATTAGATATGCTTGATTTTAGTTTAGCATCTAAAACATCGGGATCACGATTTGTATTTGTTAAAGGTAGGCTTGCTGAACTGGAAAGAGCAATCTCAAATTTTATGATCGATACTCATATTCAAATTAATGGATACAAAGAAATTTCACCACCACTTATTGCGAATGAATCTACTATGTATGGAACCGGTCAACTTCCTAAATTTGAAAATGATCAATTCAAAATAGATTTTGATGATAAAAACGAAAGAAAATTTCTAATACCTACAGCTGAAGTTATACTTACTAATATGGTACGAAATCAAACTTTAAATTTAAATTTTTTACCTATGAGATTAGTTGCTTCTACATCATGTTTTAGAAAAGAAGCAGGAAGTTATGGAAAAGATACCAAAGGGATGATTCGACAACATCAATTTTATAAAGTTGAATTAGTTAGCATAGTTGAAAATAATAAATGCTCCGAGGAACTTGAAAGAATGACAAATTGCGCAACTATGATTTTAGATAAATTAAAATTACCTTACAGAAAAGTAATTTTGTCTTCGGGTGATATGGGTTTTAGTGCAGAAAAAACTTATGATATAGAAGTTTGGCTCCCTTCTGAAAATAAATATCGTGAAATATCAAGTTGTTCATCTTGTGGAACTTTTCAGTCCCAAAGAATGAAAGCAAAATATAAAAATAATAAAAATGAGACACTTTTTGTAGGAACTTTAAATGGTAGTGGATTAGCTGTAGGAAGAACTCTAATAGCAATATTGGAAAATTATCAGAATCCCGATGGTTCAATTAATGTTCCAGAAGTTTTAAGACCATACATGAATAATATAGAATTAATTAAAAGCAATTAGGAGTTGTTTTAATAAAAAAGATAGTATAAAAAATCCTTAAAATTATATTATGTCTGGATCAGGAATAGCACAATTCATCCCACTAATTCTTATATTTGTTATATTTTATTTTTTTTTAATAAGGCCACAGCAAAAAAAAGTTAAAGAGCATAAATTAATGGTTGAGAACCTTAAAAGAGGAGACAAAGTTGTTACTTCAGGAGGAATTATCGGGACTGTAGAAAAAGTTATCGACAATGATAAAGTAGAGGTTTCAATATCCGATGATGTCACAGTCGAAATTGTAAAAGCAACAGGTATACAAGCATTATTGAATAGCTCAGAAATTAAAAAATAACATTTATTTAAGGTGTTATACTTTTCAAAATTAAAAATAATATTAGTATTAATTTTTACTATTATATTATCATATTTTGCAATTTCTAATTTTATTAAAAGTGATGACAATTTTTTTTCAAGGAATATTAATTTAGGATTAGATTTACAAGGTGGATCATACTTATTATTAGAAATTGATAATGAACCAGTTGTTGTTCAGCAAATACAAAATAAATTTGTTGAAATAAAGAAATTTCTTAAAGATAAAAATATTAATTATTCAAATCTTACAATTTTAGATGATAAAAATATAATATTTCAAGTACTAATAGAAGACATCGATAATATTAAAAGTCTATTTGAAGATAAAGAAAGTGAAATTAATCCATATTTTGATCAATTTAAATCTCATCAATTTGAATTAGAAATTTTAGATAATAAAATTTCTCTTACTTTTTCTAGATATGGTTTAATACAATTAAAAAACTCATCACAAAATCAGGCTATTGAAATTGTTAGAAGGAGAGTAGATGAAGTAGGAACAAATGAGCCAAATATTCTTAAAAGAGGAAATGATAGAATATTAGTTGAACTACCTGGTTTAGATAATCCAGATAGAATAAAATCGCTACTTGGAAAAACCGCAAATCTAACTTTTAGATTTATCACTCAGAATTCTGAAGAGTCTTTTGGCACTGATAAATTATTTTTTGATGACGGTACAAATGCTATTGTAAGTAAAAGAATAGTTATAAGTGGTGATAATCTAGTTGATGCTAAACCTCGAATGGATAGCCAAACAAATCAAACTGTTGTTACATTTAATTTAGATAGAGTAGGATCTAAAAAATTTGCTAAGGCGACAACTTCGAACATAGGTAAAAAATTAGCGATAGTTTTAGATGGTAAAATAATTAGTGCACCTAGTGTTAGAGAACCAATAGTTGGTGGATCTGGACAAATTACTGGAGATTTTACATTCCAGTCAGCTACAGATCTTGCTCTTTTATTAAGGTCTGGGGCTTTACCAGCACCTTTAAAAATTATTGAAGAAAGAAGCGTTGGTCCTGATCTTGGTCAAGATTCTATTAATTCTGGAATTTTTTCTCTAGTGATTGGCTTCATTCTTGTAATCATGTTTATGCTGTTTAAATATAGAGTATTTGGTCTAATTGCCAACTTTACACTAATAATTAATTTATTTCTTTTAATAGGTATTTTAACTCTATTTGAAGCCACACTGACTCTTCCAGGCATAGCTGGAATTATTTTAACTGTTGGAATGGCTGTTGACGCAAATGTTTTAATATTTGAGAGAATTAAAGAGGAATTAAAAAATGAGAGCAATAAAATTTATGCTTTTGATAGTGGTTATACTAAATCAAGAACTACAATTTTAGATGCTAATATTACTACATTAATCGCAGCAATAATTCTATTTATTTTGGGATCAGGTCCAGTGAAAGGTTTTTCGGTAACTTTAGGAGTTGGGATTTTAACAACATTATTTTCAGTATATTTTATTGCTAGATTGTTAACTTCTATTTATGTAACAAAAAACAAGCTTAAAGAGAAAATCATATGATAGAGAAAAAAATAATTCCCTTTAATAGTTTATATAAATTTTTTAACCTAGTATCAGTTTTTCTAATTATAATTTCTTTGATACTGTTAATTTTTAAAGGTTTAAATTATGGTGTAGATTTCAAAGGTGGGACTTTAATAGAATTAAGAACTCTAGACAAAACAATCAAAATATCAGATTTAAGAAAATCCTTTAATAATATGAATTTAGGAGATGTCTCAGTTAAAAAATTTGGAAAAGAAAATGATTTTATCGTTAAGTTTGAAAAAAAAGCTTCTATAGAAGAAAATTTTATAAAAAACCTTAAATCAGAATTAACAAAAGATATAGGCAAATCATTTGATTTCAGGAGAGTTGAAAGCGTCGGTCCCAAAGTAAGTTCTGAATTGTTAAAATCTGGATTAATTGCAATCGGATTATCCTTGGGAGCTATGTTAATCTATATTTGGATTAGATTTGAATGGCAGTTTAGTTTGGGTGCCATAGCAGCTATTTTTCATGATGTAATAATAACTCTAGGCTTTTTCTCACTTTTAAGTTTAGAAATTAATTTATCAATTGTTGCAGCTGTTTTAACAATAGTTGGTTATTCAATGAATGATACTGTTGTAATATTTGATAGAGTTAGAGAAAATTTAAGAAAATTTTCTGACATAAAAATTTTTGATTTAACTAATATTTCAATAAACGAAACATTATCCAGAACAATTATAACTTCAGTAACAACATTGTTAGCTTTATTATCGATATTTTTTTTTGGTGGTGAAATTTTAAAAGGATTTTCATTCGCGATGATATTAGGTGTATTAATTGGTACTTACTCTTCAATATATATTGCAAATCCAATTTTAGTATCTTTAAGAGTATCTCAAAGAACAATTGTTAAGGAAGATAAAGAATAAATTAATATAAATTTTGTGCAGCTACCATTGTTAAAAGCATCGGGAGCGATAATAATGTATTTGTTCTTGAAGCAATTAATGCTTTTTTTGCAGCTATTGGTTTTTCCTCAGGAGACACTTCAACAATTCCTAAAACTTTCTTTTGATTAGGCCATATTATAAACCAAACATTAAAAGCCATAATTATACCTAGCCACATTCCTATTCCTATAGAGGTATTTTTTCCACCTCCGCTCATTACTCCTAAGGTCATTGCGTCATGTAGATATCCATTAAGGTGAGCTACAATTAGTCCTGTTACTATAGTAGCGAAAGCTGCCCATCTAAACCAAAAAAGAGCTGCAGGAGCTATGACTTTTGTTATAGCTGGTTTTTGTTCATCTGTTATTTTTGACATATTAGGAACTTGGACAAAGTTAAAATACCACAATAATCCTATCCACATTATTCCTGCTACGACATGAAAATATCTAAATAACCAACTCCAAAACAAAACATCAATATCAAAACCCCCAACTTCAAAAGATAAAAAGATAAATAAAATTACTGCTATTAATATAGAAGTATGGACAACTTTTGATAGTGAATTAAAAAAATTACTCATTTATCTAATATATACCATTAAAAAGAATTTATTAAGCAGTTTTTTTAAATTTATTATCTAAAAGAGGTTTTAAAAATTGTCCCGTAAAACTATCTTTAACATTGCAAATTTCCTCAGGTTTACCTTCTGCTATAATTTGTCCTCCTTTTACTCCACCTTCAGGTCCCATATCTACTATATAATCAGCTGTTTTTATAACATCTAAATTATGTTCAATTACAACGACACTATTGCCAGTTGCTACAAAAGTATGAAGAATTTCTAAAAGTTTTTTAATATCGTGCTGGTGTAATCCAGTAGTTGGTTCATCTAAAATATACATCGTTCTACCAGTTGATCTTTTTGATAATTCTTTAGCCAATTTAATTCTCTGAGCTTCTCCACCAGATAAAGTTGTAGCTTGTTGACCAATTTTAATATACCCAAGACCTACTTTTTTTAATGTCAGTAGTTTAGTTTTTATATTTGATATATTTTCAAAATATTGACAACCTTCATCAACTGTCATATTTAAAACATCAGCAATACTCTTATCTTTAAATTTTACCTCTAAAGTTTCTCTATTATATCTTGTTCCTTTGCATTCATCACATTCTATATATACATCAGGTAAAAAATGCATTTCATATGTAATAACACCATCTCCCTCACAAGCTTCACACCTTCCACCTTTTACATTAAAAGAGAATCTTCCAGGTTTATATCCTCTACTTTTAGACTCAGGCAATCCAGTAAACCAATCTCTTATAGGGCCAAAAGCTCCAGTATAAGTAGCAGGATTTGATCTCGGAGTTCTTCCTATTGGTGACTGATCTATATCAATAACTTTATCTATTAATTCAGTCCCTTTAAACCCCCTAAAAGGTTTAGGTATTTTTCTTGATTTGTTATTATTTAATGTAAGGTTTAAAGCATTATATAATGTTTGTAATATTAATGTAGATTTTCCACTCCCAGAGACGCCTGTTACGCAACTAAAACTTCCAAGTGGTATCTTTAGATCAACATTTTTTAAGTTATTTCCACTTGCTCCTTTAATTTCCAAGAATCTACCATTTTTTGCCAATCTTCTATTTTTTGGGATTGGTATAAAACTTCTATTTGATAAATATTTCCCTGTAATACTATCTTGGTTATTTATTATATCGTTATAACTTCCTTGAACAACTATTTGACCTCCGTTATTTCCTGCCTCAGGTCCCAAATCAACTATATGATCAGCATTAGCCATAGTTTCTGTGTCATGTTCTACAACAATTACAGTGTTTCCTAAATCTCTTAATCTTTTTAAAGCGTTTATTAATTTTACATTATCTTTTTGATGCAAACCTATAGATGGTTCATCAAGAACATACAAAACACCTGTTAAACCTGAACCTATTTGTGATGCTAGTCTGATTCTTTGAGACTCTCCACCAGATAAGGTTCCCGACTCTCTAGATAAAGTAAGATAATCTAATCCAACATTTAAAAGAAAATCTAATCTTTCATTAATTTCTTTTAAAATGTGTTCTGCAATTTTAATTTGCCTTGGATCAAGCTTGCTATTCAATGATCTAAACCAATCTCTAGCATCAAGTATTGATTTTTCAGATACTTCAGAAATATTTAATTTATCTATTTTAACACAAAGAGCTTCTTCTTTTAATCTAAGTCCATTACAACTTTCACATTTTGTGTCTGATTGATATTGTGAAATTTCTTCTCTTTTCCAATCACTATCAGTTTCTAAATATCTTCTTTCAAGATTATTTATAATTCCTTCAAAAGTTTTTTTGTAAGAGTATTTTTCGTAACCATCATCATAAGAAAATTTAACTTCCTCATCATCTGAACCGTAAAGTAAAATTTCCTTTATTTTTTTTGGAAGCTTTTCCCATCTTTCATCTAATGAAAATTTATAATGTTTAGCTAATGACGATAATGTTTGAGCATAATATAGTGAAGAAGATTTTGACCAAGGAACAATAGCTCCATCAGCTAAAGTCTTCTTTTCATTTGGTATCACTAAATTTGGATCTACATTTAGTTTAACGCCAATACCATCACATTCAGCACATGCACCATATGGACTATTAAAAGAAAATAAACGTGGTTCAATTTCTTCTATTGTAAAACCACTCTCAGGACATGCAAATTTCGTTGAAAAAATAATTTTTTCAATTTTTCTAAATTTCTTTGGTAAAGTTTCATTTTCATACTCAACAAACAATAAACCATTTGATAAATTTATAGCGGTTTCAACACTTTCAGCTAAACGGTTTCCAAGATTAGAATTTATTACAATTCTATCGATAAGTATTGAAATATCATGTTTAAACTTTTTATTTAACTCTGGAACTTGATCAATATCATATAATTTGCTATCAATTTTAATTTTACGAAATCCTCTTTTTTTATAAGATAAAATATCTTTTTTGTATTCTCCTTTACGGCCTCTAACTACTGGTGAATATAAATATATAGTTGATTTTTTGGGTAATTCTTTAATTCTATCTACTATTTGAGATATAGTTTGAGATGTAATTTGTTTTCCAGTGAATGGAGAATAGGGGATTCCGGCTCTTGCGTATAATACTCTCATATAGTCATATATCTCAGTTACAGTTGCTACTGTTGACCTAGGATTTTTTGAAGTATTTTTCTGTTCAATTGATATTGCAGGACTTAATCCTTCAATTAAATCAACATTAGGTTTTTTCATTTTATCTAAAAATTGTCTTGCATATGCAGATAAGCTTTCAACATACCTTCTTTGTCCTTCAGCATATATGGTATCAAAGGCTAATGATGATTTTCCGGATCCCGAAAGCCCTGTTATTACCACAAATTTATCTTTAGGTATTTCTAAAGAAATATTCTTTAAATTATGTTCTTTTGCCCCTTTAATAAGTATCTTTTTAAGCATAATTTTAGTTGATTTAATTTAATAAAATTAATATTCAAGTTAAATTGTGATATATATATCTATAAATCAAATCAATTTATTTTAAATTATTATGGCAGGAAGCTTAAATAAAGTACTTTTAATTGGCAGATTGGGCGCAGATCCAGAAATCAAGCAAATGGTTAATGGTAAAAGTGTAGCACGTCTAAGTTTAGCTACCAGTCAAACTTGGAAAGACAAAAATTCAGGTGAAAAAAAAGAAAAAACAGAATGGCATCGTATAGTAGTTTTTAATGAGGGTTTAGTTAATGTCGTACAACAATATTTAAAAAAAGGTGCACAGATTTATGTTGAGGGACAATTAACTACTAGAAAATGGAAAGACGAACAATCAGGTCAGGATAAATATTCAACTGAAATTGTTATACAAGGTTTTAATTCATCCATAACAATGCTTGGTGGTGGAAATCAAAATAGTTTAAATCCTAAAGAAAATAAACAGTCAATAGAAGATAATTCACAAGTTTCAGATAATTTGGATGATGATATTCCTTTTTAGTTTTTATGGAAAAAAACGAAATTTCTAAAAATAATAATATAAAAAATATCTCTATGTATGATGAAATGAGTTCATCTTATTTATCATATGCAATGAGTGTCATAATAAGCAGGGCACTTCCTGATGTGAGAGATGGTTTAAAACCAGTTCATAGAAGAATTATTTACGCTATGCACAAAGGTGGTTTTGATTGGTCTAAACAATTTAGAAAATCAGCAAGAATTGTTGGAGATGTAATTGGTAAATACCATCCCCATGGAGATCAAGCTGTATACGATGCTCTCGTAAGAATGGTTCAAGATTTTTCTATGAGCCAACCCTTAATAGATGGTCAAGGTAATTTTGGATCTATCGATGGAGATCCACCAGCTGCTATGAGATATACAGAAACACGATTATCTAAAATATCTCAACACTTAATTGATGAAATAGAAAAAGATACAGTTGAGTTCAAAAGTAATTATGACGAAACAGAAAAAGAACCTGTTGTATTACCAGCTCAATATCCAAATTTATTAGTAAATGGAGCAGGAGGTATTGCTGTTGGCATGGCAACTAGCATTCCTCCTCATAATTTAGGTGAAGTTATAAATGGAACATTAGCATTAATAGAAAATAAAAATATAAAGATAAATGAATTAATGAAATTTATTCCAGGTCCAGATTTTCCAACGGGTGGTACAATAATTGGGAAAAGCATTATCAAAGAAGGCTATAAAAATGGAAGAGGTTCTTTCAAAATTAGAGGTGAAATAAGTGTAGAAAACTTAAAAAATGGTCGAGATAGATTAGTAATTAAATCTATACCATATCAAATTAATAAATCAGTTCTTAATGAAAAAATAGCAGATTTAGTAAGAGAAAAAAAGATTGAAGGCATAAGAGATATTAGAGACGAATCTAACAGAGAAGGTATAAGGGTAGCTATAGACCTAAGAACAAATGTTGAGCCTGAAACAATAAAAAGACAATTGTATAAATATACATCAATTGAAAGTTCTTTTGGTTTCAACACACTAGCAATTGTAAATAACAAACCTAAGACTTGTAATTTAAAAGATTTTTTAGAAAATTTTTTACAGTTTAGAGAAGATGTTGTAATCAAGAAAACTAAATTTGATCTTAAAAAAGCTGAAGACAGAGCTCATGTATTAATTGGTTTATCAGTATCTGTTGAAAACTTAGATAAGATTATCAAAATAATTAGATCATCAAAAAATCCAGAGGAAGCTAAAAAGCATTTATTAAATAATAAATGGAAAATTAATAAATCAAATAAACTAATTAAATTAATTGAGAATAAAAAAACTTTAAACAGTTATTCTTTAAGCAATTCTCAAGTTGCTGCAATATTAGAACTAAGACTTCAAAAATTAACTGCCTTGGGAATTTCCGAAATTGAAATAGAGATTAAAAAGTTGTCAGATTTAATTACTAAATTTAAAAAAATAATAAATTCAAAAAAAGAATTATTAAAAGTAATAAGCGAAGATTTAAAAAATATTAAGGAAAAATATTCAGCACCTAGAAGAACTAAAATTACAGATGTTGCATTAAATTATGATATTGAAGAAACTATACAAAAAGAAAATGTAATTATTACTGTAACTCTTCAAGGTTATATAAAAAGAGGTGCTTTAAGTGGTGTTAAGCAACAAAAGAGAGGTGGAAAAGGTAAAACTGGAATTGTTACAAGAGAAGAGGATTCTGTTGTTCAAACTTTATCTGTAAATACTCATACTCAAGTATTATTTTTTTCAACACAAGGTTTGGTTTACAGAATTAAAGCCTGGAAAATACCTGAAGGCTCTGCCTCATCTAGAGGCAAGTCGCTTTTTAATATTTTACCTTTAAAAAATCATCAATCCATAAGCTCAATAATGCCATTTCCTGACAATAATTCAAATAATAAAGGACTTCATATAATTTTTGCTACATCAAAAGGGAAGATAAGAAAAAATAATTTAGATGATTTCTCATCAATCAATACCTCTGGAAAAATTGCAATGAAACTAGACACTGATGATAAGATAGTGGGTGTAAAAATTTGTAATGATGATGAAGATATTATTTTAAGTACAAAACTAGGTAAATGTATAAGATTTGAATCAAAAAAATTAAGAATTTTTAAAGGTAGATCTTCAAAAGGAATAAGGGGCATTAATTTACAAGATAAAGATTCAATAGTTTCTCTTTCTATTATTAATCATGATAGTTTAAAAAAGAATGTAAAATTAAACAAAGATGAAAAGTCAGAAAAGAAAGCTAAAGAGAGCTATATATTATCGATTACAGAAAATGGTTATGGCAAAAGAACATCCCATTTTGAATATAGAGTTACAAATAGGGGTGGAAAAGGAATTATTGGTATAGTTAATTCGACAAGAAATGGAAATATATCATCATCTTTTCCCGTAAATGAAGGTGATGATGTTTTAATTTCAACAAATAAAGGTAGGGTTATAAGAACCGCAGTTAAAGAAATAAGAATTGCTGGAAGAAATACTCAAGGTGTTAGAATAATTAAATTATCTGGAGAAGAAAAAGTTGTATCTGCTATTAAAATTGACGATAATTTAAAATAATGAAAAAAGTAGCAATATATCCAGGAACATTCGATCCAATAACTTTTGGACACATCGATGTAATCCAAAAAGCATTAAATATAGTTGATATTGTTGTAGTTGCAGTTTCCAATGGTAATAAAAAAAAAAATTTATTTAGTGCGGAGGAGAGAATAAAAATAATTCATAAAGCATTGTTCTATGATTTAAAATTAAATAAAAAAAAAATAAAAATTGTATCATTCAGTACATTAACTACTGAATTATGTAAAAAATTTAAATCAAATATTATATTAAGAGGTTTGAGAGCTGTATCAGATTTTGAATATGAATTTCAACTAGCGGGTATGAATAAAAAACTAAATAAAAATATTGAAACAATTTTCGTAATGTCTGATGTGAAAAACCAAATTATCTCATCAAGATTAGTAAAAGAAATTACTGAACTAAATGGAGATATAAAAACATTTACTACTAAAAGTACAATTAATTCATTAAAAAAAAAATATGAATAAATATTTTATTATTGTAATTTTTATAATTAATTTAATATTTTTAAACAATCTAAAAGCAGAGGAGAATAAAATGATACTTAAATTAAAAGATGGGGAAGTTAAAATTGAATTATTTCCAGACATTGCACCCAACCATGTAGAAAGAATAAAAAAATTAGCAAATGAAGGTAAATATGATGGAGTAGTGTTTCATAGAGTCATAGATGGATTTATGGCACAAACTGGCGATGTAAAGAATGGAAATTCTAACAACTCAGATTATAATTTAAAAATGGCTGGCACTGGTGGTTCAAACATGCCAGATTTAAAACAAGAATTTAATGACTTGCCTCATGATCGCGGAACTTTATCAATGGCTAGAGCTGCAGATCCAGATAGTGCTAATAGTCAATTTTTTATTTGTTTTAAACCTGCTCCATTTTTAGATAGACAATATACAGTTTTTGGCAAAGTCACTGAGGGAATGGAATATGTTGATAATATAAAAAAAGGCGATGGTCCAAATGGATCTGTTTCAAAACCGGATAAGATTATAAGTTTTAAATCTTTATAATTTTATTTAATGACATTAAAAAAGTTTTCTTTTAATGTTTTAAACACAGATAAAAATTCTCGATTAGGCGTTATAAAAACCTCTAGAGGAAATATTAATACACCAGTCTTTATGCCAGTTGGAACACAAGCAACTGTTAAAGGTGTTTTTACTGATGACTTAATTAAAACAGGTTCACAAATTATTCTATCTAATACATATCATTTAATGCTTAGACCTGGTGTCAAAAGAATATCAAGCATGGGAGGTTTGCATCAATATATGAATTGTAAATTACCAATATTGACTGACTCAGGTGGTTTTCAAGTCATGTCTTTATCAAAATTAAATAAAGTTGATAGAGAAAAGGGCGCAATATTTCAATCTCATATCGATGGAAAAAAAATAGTACTTAGTCCAGAAGAAAGTATAAGAGTACAAAAGAGTTTAAATTCTGACATATTAATGGTTATGGATGAGTGTCCTAAAAAATCTTATGATTATAATATAATTAAAAAATCAATGAATTTATCTTTATATTGGGCAAAGAGATCAAAAAAAGAATTTGGAAAAAATCCAAAAAAAGCTCTTTTTGGTATAGTACAAGGTGGACTATTTAATGATCTTAGAATTAAATCATTGGAAGAATTAATTAAAATTGGTTTTGATGGTTATGCTGTTGGTGGTTTAGCAGTTGGTGAAAATCAAAAAGAAATGTTTGATGTTTTAGACAATATCAAAAATAATATGCCTGTTAATAAACCTCGATATTTAATGGGAGTTGGAACACCATCAGATATTCTAGGTGCTGTAAAAAGGGGAATTGATATGTTTGATTGTGTGATGCCTACTAGGTCAGGAAGAACTGGTTTAGCTTTTACCTGGAAAGGTAGAATAAATATCCGTAATTCAAAATATAAAAACGATAATACTCCATTAGATAAAAATACTTCAAATTTCAATTTAAACAAATATACCAAGAATTATTTAAATCATTTATTTAATACCAATGAAATGTTAGGCTCAATGTTGTTATCACTTCATAATATAAATTTTTATCAAGAATTAATGGAAGCAATAAGGGAAAATATTAAAAAAGGCACTTTTCACAAATTTCACGATAAATATTTTAACAAGATATGATTTTACACATTGATTAAAATTAAAAAATGAATATAAGAGCCTCTTTGGGCCGTTAGCTCAGTTGGTAGAGCAATTCCCTTTTAAGGAATGGGTCGATGGTTCGAGTCCATCACGGCTCACCATTTAATTAAGTTTGTTTTATTGGTGGATAATCAAGAATTATTTCCTTTACCCATTCGTTTATTTTTTTAATTCTATTGTCGGGTGATGGGTGAGTGCTCATAAATTCAGGCTGTTCTTTTCCTTTATTTGCTTCTTTCATTCGTTCCCAAATTTTATATGTTTCTCTAATATCATATCCTGAGAGTGATGAAAAAATTAATCCTAAATAATCAGCTTCACTTTCTTGTCTTCTATTAAATGGATACATAATTCCAAGTTGAGATACTAAACCAACGGTGTCCATTCCAGTTGCCCGATTTACTTTTGAAAGTTTTCCACCTGTTGCAATATCTATTACTGTACTTCCAGTCCTTAACAAAACTCCTCTACTAGCTCTCTCAACAGAGTGTTTGGCTACTGCGTGTGCTATTTCATGGCCCATAACTGCTGCTAACCCATCGGTATCTTTAGTTATTTCTAAAATTCCAGTATATACAGCAATTTTACCACCAGGCATACACCAGGCATTTTTTACTTTTTTATTATCAATTAAAATATATTCCCAATCAAAACTAGATGTTGGATTTGCCAAACCCGATCTTGAGAAATATTCATCAATTGAAAATTCAATTTTTTTTCCAATTTCTTTTATTTCGTTTAATTGCTTTCCATCTTTAACTAGTTTTTCTTTATTTTTAACTTTTTCATAGATTTGAGCTGCTTTGGCATTTAAATTAGCTTCAGGAATAAGTTTTAACTGTTTTCTGTCAGTTATTGGTACAGTAGAGCAAGAAGCGATTCCCAATGATAGACAACCGCATCCTAAATAATGTAAAAAGAATCTTCTATCCATAAAATTTCGTTTAATTAATACAAATTCCTATAAATTTGAGTATTATTTGATTAATAACTTATACGATATACTCGATTTAATCAAAATATTTGCTATATAATAATTCTAGAAATTTATTATGGCTAAATCAAATAAAAAAAAAAGTTTCAATATTAACCAAGTTAAGAAACTATTTTTTTGCAGGCATTGTTGTTTTAGTACCTTTGGGGTTTACTCTTTATTTAACAGTTTTTATAATTTCAATTTCATCAAATTTAATACCTAAAGAAGTTAATCCAAATCATTATTTACCGTTTTCAATACCAGGTTTAGAGATATTATTGTCTATAATATTTATTACTATAATCGGTGGTTTGTCTTTGTCATTCATAGGAAAAAAACTTTTTCAATTTATAAATGAAATTCTAAAAAAAATTCCTTTTCTTAGAACGATATATTCGGCCATAGGTCAAATGACCGAGACTTTCACACAAAAGAAATCAAATAAAAAAAGAGTTGTGCTTGTTGAATATCCTAGAAAAGGTAGTTGGGCTGTTGGGTTTGTAACTAAAGATAATAAAGGTGAAATAAGTAAAAAAACTAATAAAAGCCTAGTTAATGTGTTTGTTCCAACGACTCCCAACCCAACAAGTGGTTTTTTATTAATGTTTCCAAAAGATGAAGTTATATATCTTAACATGACATTTGAGGAAGCATCAAAATTTATTGTATCAGCAGGTACTTCTAACCCTAAAAATTAAACTATATCATTAACTATATCTGCTCTATCATATAATTTGAGCAGGGGTATATAATTTTTAATGTTTTTTTTATTATCTTCAAATTTTCGAATTTCTTTTTCTGCTAGAATAAATAGATCTTCATTTATAATTGGATCTGCCAATAAAAATGATTTAATACCACTTTGTTTAAAACCTAGTAAGTCGCCATAACCTCTTAATTTCATATCTTCATCGGATATTTTAAAACCGTCATTAGTGTTTTTTAAAATTTTTATTCTTTTCTTAGCATTTTCACTAAGTGAAGATTTAAACATTAATATGCATGTAGATTCTTTATTTCCTCTTCCTACACGACCTCTTAATTGGTGGAGCTGTGATAAGCCAAATTTATTAGCATTTTCAATTATTATTACATTAGCATTAGGGAAGTCTATGCCGACCTCAATAACGGTAGTTGATACTAAAATATCTATCTCATTATTCAAAAATTTTAAAAGGATATTATCTTTTTCTTCTTTTGATAATAAACCATGTAAGAGACCAACTCTGTTATGAAAAATTTTACTTAAATAATTAAATCTTTGTATAGAGGATTGATGGTCTACTTTTTTTGATTCATCTATTAAGGGGCAGACCCAAAAAATTTGATCTTTTTCGGATATTTTTTTTTTAATAAAATTTATTATTTGAAAAATGTTTTTGTCATTTTTACTGTAAGTTTTAATTTCTTTTCTATTTTTTGGCTTTTCTTTAATAATTGATATGTCCATATCACCAAATATTGACATTATCATAGTCCTAGGTATTGGAGTCGCTGACATTACTAATATATCACAATTTACCCCACCTTTGTCTGACAAAGCTTTTCTTTGTTTAACACCAAATTTATGTTGTTCGTCAATAATGACAAGTCCTAATTTATTGTAATTTATTTTTTCTTGAAATAAAGAATGAGTTCCAATTAATAAATTTACATTATTTTCTTTTAAATCTTCAATGATTTTTTTTCTTTCTTTATAAATAGTTTTACCTGTTAATAATTTTATATTTATATTTTTATCTAATAAAAATTTTGCTAACTTAAAATGTTGTTTTGCTAAAATTTCTGTTGGAGCCATGAAACATACTTGATATCCGCTATTAATTACATTTATTGCTGCTATTAATGATACTATAGTTTTTCCACTTCCTACATCACCTTGCAAAAGTCTAAACATTTTTTGATTAGATCTTAAATCTTTGTTGATTTCTTCAATTGATCTATCCTGATCTTTTGTAAGTCTAAAATTAAGTTTTTTAACAATTCTATCTTTAGATTTACTATCAAATTTTTTTTTGGTTTTTTTTGATTTTCTTATTTTTGTTCTTATTTGAGAGTTGATCAAAAATGATGCAAATATTTCATCATAAACTAATCTATTTAAGAAAGGCCCTTTTTTATTTATATTTTTTGGATTATGCAATTCAAGAACTGCATTTTTCCAAGATATATTTTTAAATTTTTTTAAAATTTCATTATTATGCCATTCATCTATATTGGGAAGATTCTCTAAAATTTTATTAATTAACTGTCTATATTTTTTTTCATTTAATCCTTCTGTTAAACTATATTTATTATCGACTTTTTCAATTGAATTAGAATTATCCGAAACATAAGTTGGATTTGTTATTTGATATTTATTTTTATAGAGGTTTATTCTTCCATTAATTGTTACCTTTGTGTCTAGCGGAAGTATTTTTCTAATATATCCTTCATAACTATTAAAAAAAATACACTCCATAGTACCCGTTTCATCCATGCACAACACTTTGTTTGGTAAATTCCTTTTCCTCGGAAATATATATTTTTTAACAATAACTCTCACTGTTTGTATTTGTCCAATTTTCAATTCATTAATTTTAATGATTTTTGATCTATCTACCGAGTCAAATGGTAATCTCCATAATAAATCAAATATAGTGTTAATATTCTTTTTTCTAAATAATTTGGATATTTTAGGACCTACGCCTTTAATATTATTGATATCAGACAATAAGTATTCATAATTAGACATATATTTATAAATATATTTATTATGACATTAAATAAAGAAGAACTTAAAAATAAAATTATTTACAGATCTGCGTATAGAGGTTCAAAAGAGATGGATATTTTATTATCTAACTTTGTTAAAAAAGTAATTAATCACTTAGACGATCAAGAACTAATGATGTTAGATGAATTGATTAATACTGATGATGAAAATTTATTTAAATTTAATAAAAATTTACAAACAACAGTTGAAATAAAAGAAAATAAAATTTCTCAATTATTCAAAAATTTTAAACTTAAAGACATTTAAATGGCGGAGAGACTGGGATTCGAACCCAGGAAAGAGTTGCCCCTTTGCCGGTTTTCAAGACCGGTGCTTTCAACCGCTCAGCCATCTCTCCATAGGCAAGGTTTTATTAGTATAATTTGAAAATTCAACAAAAAAACAGAAATATTTTTTTAATTAATTTCTAAAATGACACTAGCTTGACTTTAATTATCCTGTAAAATCTATTTTAAAATATACATTATGATACGCACTTTAACCTATCTTTTTATGGTTGCTATTTTAGGACTGATATCAATCAATATAACCACTGCAGATGATAAAGTTGAAACAGAAATTGGCAATCATTTAATAATTAACGATTCAGATGAAACTATAAAAAAATTATATAGAAATATAATGAACAATGAAAATTTTCTTAAAAAAAATAAATACATTAATTTGTCAAAAAAAAAGAAAATTTCTGGACGACAAAATAAAATTATAACTCTTGCAGTTTATTTTAATTATGAAGATGAATTAAGGAAACTTACCAAAGATTTACTAATTAATGAAATTGATATTAAAGCATGGGGCTGGGCTTCTTCTGATAGAGATATCGAATTTATTGATATATTTAGTTATGCAATGGGTGGTATGAACACCGAAGCTTTAGCAAAATGTTATAAAAAAGCTGCTAAATTAAAATTAGAAGGTGGTGATTGCATTATAGTTGATGCAAGAAAACCTACAGGTGGTGACTATATGAATCCAACAATAACTAGAAATCTATTATTTTACGAGAGAGATACAAGAACATTAAAATCTGGATATAAATCTAAAACATTAATTAGTAAAATTGCTAATCAAAAACAAAAAAAGGAAGAAAAAAAGAAAGAAATTATATTAAAAAAGAAAGAAGATGAAGAAAAACAAAAAAAAGCTGAAAAAAAACAAAAACTTCTTGCTGAAAAAAAGGCTAAAGATAAAATCAAAAATATTAATAAAAAACTCTCTCTTTTTAAAGAAACAGAATTAGAAAAAAGTCAGAAAATAATAAATTATACAAAAGAATTTATTCAATTATATCCAGATGAATTTGATATTGTTGAAATCGCTAAAAAAATACTAAATGTAAAATCAATTTCTGAAGGTGAAATAAATGATAGTAATTTAAGAAAATTAGAAGAATTACAAAAATTTACTGCTAAATCTGATAAGTTTAAAATATATGAAAAGAAAATTCTGCAAGAGGGGATAGATAAAAAAATAAAGACAGTTGATAATGAAATAAAAATATTAAATAAAAAAATTAAAATATCAAAAGAATATTTATCTAAAAATATTGATAACATTTATGCTCCTGATTTAATTGATTTAATTTCAAAATCTGAAAAAACTGTTTTAGATCCTTCTAGTTTGGATGAAATTAAAAAAAGAAATAAGGATTTAGAAAATTTGATTTCAAAAATAGACAATTTAAATGATAAAATTAAAACTACAAAAGACCTGAATCTTGTACTAAAGGAAAAATTAAAAAAATCTCTTTCAACTGATTTAGCACCACTACTAGTTGCTCAAATTGAAAGAATAGAGAATGTTTTAGACAATCTTGATATTAATGCTGTAGAAAAAATAATTGATGAAACAAATACATTTATTGATGAAGAAATAAATAAAATTCAAAAAGATATTTCTAAAAGTATTGAAAACAAAAATGAATCTACAATAAATCAGGCTAAAAATAATGAAAATAAATCAAATGAAGAAAATAAATCAAATGAAGAAAATAAAAATAATAAGTTAATAAATATATCTGAATCAGAGGCCAAGAACCCAAGACACTATAATGCTATTAAAAATTTTAATTCAAAATATATGGCAGTTATTAATGAGCAAAGTCAGATTGAAAGTGCTGGTGATAAAAATCTTCTTAATATGTCTGGTAAAACATTAATTTGTGATGATGAAAATAGAGTTCTTGGTTTTTATTTTATTTACAACAAAGATTTGCTAAGTTTTGAATATGATTCAGAAAGTCCACTTTATACTCCTGGGTTCCAAGACATTGTAGTATTTGAAGGTATATATACTAATATTCGTAACCCACAATTCACATATAGTGCTGATGAAAATTTTATTTATACAGGTTTTGGATCAATGAAAATTGATCGTAAAAATGGAGATTTTTATGTTAAAATTCCTTTTATAGATGTAAATCATAAAAAGAAAGGTAAGTGTAAAAAATTTAATGGAGATTTATATAAATTATTAGAACATTTCAAAAAACTTTCAGAAAAATCTGAAATCGACAAACAAAAAAAGCTAGAACAAAATAAATTCTAAATAATTTGTTAAATTAAATTTAAATAATATAAGACCTAAATTTCCATGAATAAAGAATTTAATAAAGGTATATTATCAGCAACAACCGGTTCCCTATGGTGGGGAATTTTAGGAACCTATTTCTTTCAATATATAAGTTTTGTTGGTTCAATGGAAGTTGTTATTCATAGAACAATATGGACAAGTGTAATTCTTTTTTTTACATGCTTATTTTTTAAGAAATTTTATTTAGTTAAAAAAATTCTCTTAAATAGAAAAAATTTTTTAATATTGTTTGTAACAAGTATTTTAATTTTTGGAAATTGGTTTACATGGATCTATGCAGTTGCTACTAATAAAATTATTGATGCAAGTTATGGATATTTTATTTTTCCTATTCTAACTATTTTTTTGGGATATATTTTTTTAAATGAAAAATTAAATAAAAAAAGAATTTTTTCAATTGTTATCATTATAATAGCATCTATATTTTTATTATTAAATCTTACATCATTTCCTTGGGTTGGTATAATTGTTGCCTTACTATGGTCTACTTACAATATATTAAGGAAATTAATAAGTGTAGAAACAGACATTGGATTGTTTATTGAGAGTCTATTTATTCTACCAATTGCATTAATAATTTTTTATTTTATTGTAATAAACGGTTTTAATGATTTTGTAATGTCAAAACCTACAAATATGATACTTCTCATTTTAGCTGGTCCAATGACAGTGATTCCATTATTTTTGTTTATTAAAGGATTAGAAAAAAGTGGCCTTAGCGCATCTAGTATGATTTTTTTTTTAACACCAACAAGTCAGTTTTTATTAGGTTTTTTTTATTACAATGAGCCGTTTTCAACTCATAAGTTGATTAGTTTTATTTTGATTTGGATTGCTGTAATAATTTATCTAAAGGATTTATATGAAAAGAAATAGTCTAATTTTTATATTCTTAATATATTTTTTTAGTTTAAATATTTCATCTGCAGATGAATTTAAAGATTGGCTGAGTTCTTTTAAAATTATAGCATTAAAAAACGGTGTAACCGAAAACACATTCGATATAGCTATGAAAAATGTTAAATACCTGCCTAAAGTTATTGAGTATGATAGATATCAACCAGAATTTTATGAAGATACAAAAACCTATATATCTAAAAGGTCATCTAAAGACAAAGTATCACAAGGTAAAGTAATTTATAAAAAAAATAGATCGCTAATAGATAAAGTTGAAAAAGAATTTAATGTTGATCGTGAATTACTTTTAGCTTTAATGGGTATTGAAACTAACTTTGGAAAATATTTAGGTAAAATGGACATTTTATCATCATTAGCAACTCTAAGTTTTGACAAGAGGAGATCTGAATTTTTTACAAAAGAATTAATACAAATTCTTCAACTTATTGAAAGTGGCGTTATTGATAAAAATTTACTTTATGGTTCTTGGGCAGGTGCTTTTGGAAATTTTCAGTTCATGCCCACTACAATAAATAATTATGCGATAGATTATAATTTAGATGGTGAAATTGATTTAAAATCTATTAACGATTCATTTGCATCAGCAGCAAATTATATAAATAAACTAGGTTGGAATAAAAATGAACCATGTTATTTAAAAATTGATTTAATTAAAGATACTCCAATAAATTTATTAAATACATCTGCAAAAGAAATAAAAAATAAAAAAACACTAAAAAAAATAAAAAAATATATTAAAAATTCAGATAATATAAAATTTAATGAAAAATTGATGGTAGGAATTATTACACCTGATAAAGATATTGTTGAAAATTCAAAATTATTAGAACCAGCTTTTATAGTTTTTAATAACTATGAACTAATTTTAAAGTGGAATAGGTCATTACGATTTGGTTTGGCTGTTTGTAATTTAAAGAATAGATTTAAAAATGAATTATAAAAGATATCTCATTTTATTTTTTATACTCTTTTCTTGCACTCCAACTACTATAGAAAAAAAATTTCCTGAAAAACAATCATCAAAAGAACCATTCTTCAATAAAGGATTTACTCTAGTTTATGAAGAAAATTTAAAAAAAAATAATAAAATATCTAAAATTATAGAAGATAGATCTTTAATTATTTTTCAAAGAAATTTAAAAAAAGATACTAAGGTTAAAATTACCAATCTTTTAAACAATAAATCTATTTTAGCAAAAGTTGGTCTTAATAGTGAATATCCAGTATTTTATAATTCTGTGATTTCAAAAAGAATTTACAATGAATTAGAAATAGACGAAAACGAGCCTTATGTTGAAATAATGGAGGTATTTGAGAGTTCTACCTTCATTGCAAAAAAAGCAAAAACCTTTGATGAAGAAAAAGTTGTAGCAAATAAGGCACCAGTTGATGGTATAAGTATAAACGATATAAGTATCTCCAAAAAAAAAATAAACAAAAAGAAAGCTTCTAATAATTTTAATTATATAATAAAAGTTGCTGATTTTTATTATAACAATTCAGCAATATCTATGAAAAAAAGAATAATTGATGAAGTTAAATTAAAAAATGTTAAAATTATTAAAATTTCAAATAATAATTTTAGAGTATATTTAGGACCTTATAATAACATGGATTCAATGAAAAAAGCTTTTAATGATATGAATATATTAAATTTTGAAAATTTGGAGATTATAAAGCAATGAAAAAAATATTATTATATTTATGTGTAATAATTCTAATATTTCCCAATAGTTTAAAAGCTGCAGAATTTGATATAAAGGCTAAAACTGGAATACTCCAAGATTATCTTTCAGGAAAAATACTTTATGAAAAAGATGCCGATATGTCTATTTATCCTGCATCTATGACAAAAATAATGACTTCTATAATTGCATTTGATTTGATTAAAACTGGCGATTTAAATTTAGATGATAAATTTATTATCTCAGAAAATGCATGGAGACTTTCCCAGTCAGGTTATTCATCTATGTTTATAATGGTTGGGGACTCTGTATCAGTTGAAGATTTATTAAGAGGTATAATAGTTGCTTCTGGCAATGATGCATGTGTAGCATTAGCTGAAGGTATAGCAGGAACAGAATCAGAATTTGCTATTTTAATGACATCAAAAGCAAAAGAGATAGGCATGGAAAATTCTAATTTTACAAATTCTTCAGGCTTAAATGACCCAGATAATTATTCTACTGTCAGAGATATTTTAATAATGTCAAATTATCTTATAAAAAACTATCCTGAATTATATGAACTTTTTAAAGAAGAAAAATTTACATGGGATCGTACTGGTGGAGATCCTATAACACAAGGAAATAGAAATCCTTTACTTTATAAAAACATAGGCGCTGATGGTATAAAGACAGGATATTTAGCTGTTGAAAAATATTCTTTAGCTTCATCAATTATTCGTGAAGAAAGAAGATTAATCGCTGTTGCCAGTGGCTTTAAAACTAAGAATAGCAGATCTAGAGAATCTGCAAAATTATTAACATGGGGACTGACTAATTTTGATACTATTAAAATTGCTAAAAAAAATGAAAGTTTTTTAGAATTGGATGTATGGCTAGGCAAAAAAGAAAAAGTTAAAGTAATTACTAATGAAGATGTCTATAAAACAATACCGAAAGTAAGAAAAAAATATATTAAAGTTATAGCTGATCATGAAGGACCAATAAAAGCTCCAATTAAAAAAAATGATATCCTAGGTAAAATGAAGATTTTTTATAAAGATGAGTTAATATCAGAACATGATTTACTCGCTGGAGAAGATGTAAAAAGATTAAATATTTTTTCTAGAATTTTAAAATCAATAAATTACCTTATATGGGGCGATGTCTAAAAAACCTATTATAGTTTTTGAAGGTATAGAAGGCTCTGGTAAAACATTTCATATTAAGAATGTAGAAAATCATTTAAAAAAAAAGAAGATCAATTATATAAAATTTAGAGAGCCAGGTGGCTCTAAAAATGCCGAAAAAATCAGAAATCTAATGCTTGATAAAAAAACAAATTTTAAAAATTTAACAGATTTGCTCCTAATAATGGCCTCAAGAAACGAAAATTATAACGAATTAATAAAAAAAAATCATAAAAAGAAAGTAATCTTAATAGACAGATTCACGGAATCTACTTTAGCATATCAACATTTCGGGATGGGTATAAATAAAGAATTAATTTTTTTTTTAAATAAAATAATACTTAAAAATATAAAAAGCGATTTCACATTTATAAATATAGTAAATAAAAGTAATTTAATTTTAAGACTAAAGAAAAGAATTAATAAAAATAGATATGACGCATTTAATTATAACTTTTATAATAAAGTACAAAAAGGATATCTTAAATTATCAAAAAATAAAAAAAAATATTTAATAATTAATTCTAATGACTCAATTTCTAAAAATAAATCAATTATAATCAATAAAATAAATAAAATATTAAAAATATGAAATTAATACCCGAACAACAAATTAATTTATATTGTTATGATAATATAATGAAATACTTAACAAGTATTATAGATAATAATACTTTTCCAAATAAGGTAATTTTTTATGGTCAAAAAGGAATTGGCAAATCAACTATAGCGTATCATATTATTAATTACATTTTTTCCAAAAATGAAGATAATAATTATGATTTAAATAATTTTAGAATTAATGAGGAAAATAGATCCTTTAATTTAATAATTAACAAATCACATCCTAACTTTTTTCATATTTCATTAAAAGATGAAAAAAAAAATATAGAGATTTCACAAATTAGAGAAATGATATTATTTTGCAATAAATCATCATTTGATAATCGCAATAAAATAATTTTAATTGATAACGCTGAATATTTAAATAAAAATTCTACAAATGCCTTACTAAAAATAGTGGAAGAGCCTAATGAAAAAATAATTTTTTTCTTTATAAATAATTCCAATAAAAAAATATTAGATACACTTAAATCAAGGTGTATAAAATTTAATATAAATTTACCAGAAAATGAAAAAATATATGTCTTAAATAAGTTAATTGATCAAACTTTTTATCAAAGCTTAAATACCACATTTAGAAATTATTATTTAACCACTGGTGACTACGTGAACTTGTACAACTTTTTTAAAGAAAATAAGCTTGATTTAAATATTACTATTGATGATTTTATTAAATTTATTATTAAAAATAAATCATATAAGAATAGCTTATATATAAAGGAACATTTATCTTTGTTTTTTGAATTATTGTTTAGCTCTAAAAATATTAAATTTCATAAATTTAATTATTATTATTACTTCCTTAAACAAATTTATGATGCAAATAAATACAATTTAGATATAGAAAGTATTATCTTAGAATTTCAATTAAAATATAAATATGAATAGAAATTACTATATAACAACTCCAATTTATTATCCGTCTGCTAAACCTCACATGGGTCATGCGTACTCAAGTATAGTTGCTGACTTTTTTGCTAGATTTAAGAGAATTCAAGGATTTGATGTCTATTTTCTAACTGGAACAGATGAACATGGTCAAAAAATTCAAAGAGCTGCAAAAGAGAAGGGCATGGACCCAAAATCTTTTTGTGATCAAATATCAAAAACTTTTTTTGATTTATCAAAATCTTTAAATCTTTCAAACGATGATTTTATTAGAACTACAGAAGAACGTCATACCAAATCAGTCGAAAATCTTTGGAATATATTAGAAAAAAAAAATGAAATTTATTTATCAAAATATTCTGGCTGGTATTCTGTTTCTGATGAAGCTTTTTATTCTGAAGATGAAATTGAAACTTCTGATGATAAAAAAATTTCAAAAACCTCTGGTTCTATAGTTGAATGGGTCGAAGAGGAATCTTTTTTTTTTTAAATTGTCTAAATGGCAAGATCCTTTATTAAAATTTTATGAAGAAAATCCAAAATTTATACTACCTGAATCTAGAAAAAATGAGGTATTAAGCTTTGTAAAAAATGGTCTAAAAGATTTATCTATTAGTAGAAAATCTTTTACATGGGGTATAAAAGTGCCATCCAAAAACAATCATGTAATTTATGTATGGCTTGATGCTTTGACCAATTATCTAAGTGCACTAAATTATCCAAATGTTAATGATAATCTATACAAAAAATTCTGGCCTGCAGATTTACATTTAATAGGTAAAGATATCTTGCGATTTCACGCAATATACTGGCCTGCTTTTTTATTAGCTGCCAATATTCCACCTCCTAAAAGGGTTTATGGTCATGGTTGGATACTTTCAGGTGAAGAAAAAATGTCAAAATCTAAAGGCAACATACTCGATCCTATAGAGATTATTGATAAGTATGGATTAGATCCTTTGAGATATTATTTATTAAAAGAGGTTTCTTTTGGAAACGATGGAAGCATATCTAAGGAAAAATTGGAAAACAGTATTAATAGTGATTTAGCAAATAATTATGGAAATTTCTGTCAAAGAGTAACTGCTTTTGTTGAAAAAAATCTTAGTTTAAAAGTTCCTCAAGAATATCATTTTGAAAATGATGATATGAAAATATTAAATATTTATGAAAAAAATTTTGAAAATATTATCAATTTTATTGATGATCAAAATATAAATAATTATCTAAATTTCATTCAAGATCAGTTATTTTCAGCAAATAAATATTTTAATGATCAAGAACCATGGAAAAAAAAGAAAGATTTAAAAAGACTTAATACGATACTTTATGTTTCATTAGAATTAATAAGAAAAATATCCATAATGCTTTATCCGATAATTCCAGGCACATCATTAAAAGTATTAGAAATTTTTAAAATTAAAGAAAAAGATATTAATATAAACTCAATTAGAATTCATGATAATTTAAAAAAGAATGATAAGTTAGATAAAATTTCTATGTTATTTAAAAAAATTGAAAAAAATGATTGATTCTCACTGCCATTTAGACCATTCGCCACTAATGGAAAATATTATTGATGTTATTTCAAGATCAAAAAATAACGGTGTTAATAAACTCTTAACTATATCTACTAGCCTGAGTTCATTTGAAAACATTTTAAAATTAATTAATCATGATCCAATCATATATGGCACTTTTGGTATACATCCACATGAAGCAGACAAAGAATTACTATCTAAAAATGAAATTGTTAAGAAAACATTAATTAATAAAAAAATTATTGGTGTTGGTGAAACTGGTTTAGATTTCTTCTATAATAATAGTAAAAAAGATAGTCAATTAAAAAGTTTTAAAGAGCATATAGAAGCTTCCATAAATTTAAATGTTCCAGTTATAATTCACAGCAGGAATGCAGAAGATGATACATTTAATATTTTAAATTCTTACAAGGATCAAAATCTCAAAATATTAATGCATTGCTTTACAGGATCAATTTCACTTGCTGAAAAATTGCTCAAATTTAATACTTATTTTTCAGCAAGTGGAATTATAACTTTTAAAAACAGTCTGGATTTACAAAATACATTTAAGAAAATACCTTTGAATAGACTATTAATAGAAACTGATAGCCCTTTTCTTGCGCCAGAGCCAATGAGAGGGAAAAAAAATGAGCCAAGTTATTTAATTCATACATTAAAAAAACTCGCTGAATTAAAAGAAATTAGCACAGATAAATTAGATGAGTTAACTACAAATAATTTTAATAAACTTTTTTTTTAAAATGTCTATTAAATTTACAATATTAGGATGTGGTTACTCCATGGGAGTTCCAAGAATTGATGGGTATTTTGGTAAATGTAACCGAAATAATAAAAAAAATTATAGAACGAGATGTTCAGCTTTAATAAGTACATCTAATCTAAATATATTAATTGACACATCTCCAGATTTAAAAAATCAGCTTATTAAAAGCAAAATAAAACATATTAATAAAATATTTTATACCCATCCACATGCTGATCAAACACATGGCATAAATGATCTAAGAGTTTTTTATTTGAAGACTAAAAATAAATTACCTGTATACGCTGATAAGTTAACTCAAAAATATTTAATTAATTCATTTAAATATTGTTTTAAAACTTCGTCAGAGTACCCTCCAATATTAAAAATGAATAATTTAAAAAAAAAACATATTTTTCATCACAATAATAAAAAAATTGAATTAAAAAGTATCCCTGTTCAACATGGAAATATTGATAGTATTTGTTACATAATCAATGAAAAATGTGCATATGCAAGCGATGTTAGCAAAATTTACGATAAAGATATTAAATATTTTTTTAATTTAAAGTATTTTATTGTTGATTGCTTAAGATATAAGAATCATTATTCTCATTTTAATTTAAAAGAAGTGCTTAAACTGGTTGATTTAATTAAACCAAAAAAAACTATATTAACAAACTTAAATAATGAAATGGATTATGACGATCTATTAAAAAAACTTCCTAAAAATGTAGTTCCTGCATATGATGGCATGAGTTTTTTAATTTAAAATTTTTTCTATAGCTTTTATTATTTTTTTTGACATTGGGTTTGTAAAAGACGCAAAAGTATCTTCTATTTCACCTCTTTTATTAATTAGTATTTTATGAAAATTCCATTTTGGTATAGAACTTTTTCCATAATTTTCATTAGCCCATTTGTAAATTTCATGTGCATTATCGCCCTTAACTTCATAAATTGATGTAAGTGGAAATGTAATGTTAAAATTTACTTCACAAAATTTTTTTACCTCATCTTCATTATCTTTTTCTTGACCAAAAGAACTTGACGGTACACCGATGACAACAAGTCCTTTTTGCTGGTAATTTTCCCATAATTCCTGTAGATTTTCATATTGCTTAGTGAAGCCACAATAACTAGCAACATTTACTAGTAATATAGCCTTATCTTTATAATCTGATAATTCTATTATACTTCCATCGATTGATTTAATTGAAAAATCATAAAATTTTTTATCATATTGGGCTTTTGAAACATTTGTAAAAAAAAACATAATTAATATAGTTAATATTTTTAAAAAATTTTTGCTTTTCATTTTTTTGCTTTACTGGGAGCTAGTAATAACAAAAAATAACCAAATATAGTGGATAATAGTGACCCACTTAATACACCGATTTTTACTCCATCAATGTATTGTATGTTTTCAACAAAAGCTAGATTTCCCACAAATAAACTCATTGTAAATCCTATACCTGTTAAAATTCCCACTGCATAAAAACTTACCCAATTAGAATTAGATGGTATCTGAGCAAAACCAAGTTTAATTGCTATAAAAGAAAAAATAAAAACACCTATCTGTTTTCCTACAAAAAGACCCATCAAAATTCCCAAAGGTACTGGCAACAATAGTGACGAAAATGACAAACCATCCAAAGATACTCCAGCATTTGCAAATGCAAATAAAGGCATAATTCCAAAGGCTACATATGGACTTATAGAATGTTCTATTTTAACAAGTAAAGAAAAATCATGTTCTTTTTTTCTATGTGGTATAACTGATGCTAGCAAAACTCCTGCTATTGTAGCGTGTACTCCAGATTTATAAGTAAAAAACCACAAAAATAATCCCAAGATCATGAATGGTATAAACTTTTTAACTGAAAATCTATTTAAAACAATTAAGAATATAAATGTAATTAAAATTAAACCTAAATATTTAAGACTTAAATCTCCTGAATAAAAGAAAGCAATTATCACTATAGCTCCTAAATCATCTATAATAGCTAAAGCAGTTAGAAATACTTTTAATGACAAAGGAACTCTTGACCCCAATAATGACAAAATACCTAGCGAAAATGCAATATCAGTAGCTGAGGGAATTGCCCAACCATTTAATGTTTCGGGTGTTTTTATGTTTATATAAATATAGATTAGAGCAGGAACTAGCATTCCTCCTACAGCACCAACTATTGGCAATATAGCTTGTTTTCTCGAAGATAGCTCGCCTTGTAAAAATTCTCTTTTTATTTCTAATGTTACAAAAAAGAAAAAAATAGCCATTAATGCATCATTTATCCAATGTAATAGGCTTAATTTAAGTCCAAAATTGTTAATTCCTATAAAAATATATTCATTCAATGTATTAAAATATAGTTCTGAAAAGTTCGAGTTACTGATAACTAAAGCCAAAATTGCACTAATAAGCAATATCAAACCACTAGCTGCCTCTAATTTAAAGAACCATTTAAAAGGTGACGAAATATAATTAAGCATAATTTATTTAATTAAATCTTTTAAAAATAAATAAATGTCTAACAAAGATTGATATAAGCTATCTAAAAATAAGTCAATGTTTGGGTATATTAAAGAAATTGGTTTTTTAAATGTATCCAAAAGAACTATAATAGAAATAAGTGAAATTAAAACAACCAAAAAAATTTTAAAATAATTAAATTTATTTTTATTAATCTTCCTTTCATTTTTTTTTGTATTAATTTTATCAATTACTTCACTATCAATAAGTGGGTTATTTTTTTCAACTGGTAATTCTTTTTTTATTGATTTTTTTTCTTTATTAATTAAAGTTTCTTTTGTTATTAATTTTTTTTCAATCTCTGTAGATTGTTTTTTGAAAAACCATTTGTGCCCACAACTGCCACACTGAAGTAGCCTACCTTTCTCTGGTATTAAATTTTCATCAAGATCAAATTTTTTATTACAATTTTCGCATTCAATAAGCATATGATCTTATATAGCAGATTCTATCAAAATTCCTTTAATTTTAGTCTGTTTATGCTTTGAAAATATCAATATGTAATGTATTAGTATCTCAATCGGGGCGTAGCGCAGCCTGGTAGCGCATCTGGTTTGGGACCAGAGGGTCGCAGGTTCAAATCCTGCCGCCCCGACCATTTATGAGAAAAGCTAAAATT
>MDSW01057760.1_pt1 | contig 38177 bp, 38 predicted proteins | sample 811171 | NCBI WGS metagenome assembly MDSW01 (sample SAMN05326641, study PRJNA326480) | marine metagenome | isolation source: seawater | place: Atlantic Ocean: North West | collected 2012 | reverse complement strand
TTTATTTATTAGCTAAAAAAAAATTATTTTATTTAAATAGAAGTATTACTGGAAAAGATACAAAAAGGACTTTAAATATTATTAAAAAAAATTTACCTGAATTAAAAATTAAACATATAAAATCTGGGTCAAAAGTTTTTGACTGGAAAATTCCTGACGAATGGAATGTTAGAAAAGCATTCATCTTAGATAAAAATGGAAAGAAAATTGTTGATTTTATAAATAATAATTTGCATTTAGTTGGATATTCAAAGCCAATAAAAAAAAAAATAAAAAAAAAAAATTTATTAAAAAAAATTTATTCTATACCATCCTTACCTCAAGCAATACCATATAAAACATCATACTATAAAAAAGATTGGGGGTTTTGTGTTTCAGAAAATCAAAAAAAAAAAATCATTAAGGAATATAAATTTGATGATAGCTTTTTTATCAATATCGATAGTGATTATAATAAGAAAGGCAATCTTCACTACGGGGAATTGGTTTTAAAAGGTAAAACGGATGTAGAATTAATAGTATCAACTTATATATGCCATCCATCTATGGCTAATAATGAACTTTCTGGACCAATTGTATCAATGGCACTTGCTAATTTTTTTTTAAATAAGAAATTAAAAAATACAATCAGATTTTTATTTATACCAGAAACAATAGGTTCAATAACTTATATAAGTAGAAATTTGCAAAATTTAAAAAAAAAAAGAGTTTTTGGTTTAAATTTGACATGCATAGGCGATGAAAAAAATTATTCATTTATGTATTCAAAATATAAAAACTCTCCTGTAGATGAGTCTATAGTTGAAGCATTCCAAGAATTAAATATTAAGCCAAAAGAGTATAATTTTTTAAAAAGAGGTTCTGATGAAAGACAATTTAATTCTCCTGGAATCGATATACCCATGTCTTCAATATTCAGAACTAAATATGGAGAGTATCCAGAATACCATACTTCTTTAGATAATTTTACAATAGTTACCTTAGAAGGGCTAAAAGGAGGTTACAAAGTTGCAAAAAAAACAATTGAAAACTTCCAAAAAAAAATAATTCCAAAAAATAAAATTTTGTGCGAACCTCAATTAAGTAAAAGAGACTTATATCCAACTCTTTCAGGCAATAAAATGCACATGCCTTCTAGAAAATATCTTGATTTTTTACAATATACTGATGGAAGAGCGTCATTAAATAAAATATCGAAAGAGATTAAATTATCAAATAAGTTAGTTAAAAATATATATATAACTTTAAAAAAAAAAAAATTAATTATCTAAGAAATGATATGTCTAATTCCAGCTAGAAAAGGAAGTAAGAGAATTAAAAATAAAAACTTAATTAATATATCTAATAAACCTTTGATAGCTCATGTTATAGAAATAGTAAAAAAATCCAAATTATTTAAAAAAATAATTGTTTCTACAGACAGTAAACAAATTGCAAAAGTTGCGATTAAATATGGGGCAGAGGTTCCTTTTATAAGAAAAAAATCACTTTCTGGAGATTTTGTAAGCACTATTGATGTTATAAGAGATGCAATAAAAAATATTAAATCTTACGATACAGATTATCATTATTGTGTTTACCCAACATCAATTCTCACAACTCATAAAGACTTAAAAAATGGTTTTAGAAAAATAAAAAAAACTAAATCTGATTATTTGTTAACATTAAAAAAATTTGTCCATCCTCCTCAAAGATCAATAAAGGTTAAAAATTTTAAAGATTATAAATATTTAAATGAAAAAAATATATTAAAAAGAACGCAAGATTTTGAAAGTCAATATCATGATGCTGGAGCATTTTATATTTTTAAGACAAGCAGCATATTCAAGAAAAAAATAAAAAAAAAAACATATTTAATTTTAGGAAGATATAGTTTTTTTGATATAGACAACTATGAAGATTTGAAATTTATAAAAAGTTTAAGATTCTAAATATTATCTAAATCTTTCAAATCTGGCTTGAATTCAAGATAATTAAAAATATTCTTTTTCATTTTTTCATTCACCAAAGAATAAAAATCTCTCATTTTGAATGACCATATTGTTAAACCAAATTCGTTTTTTACTTCTTTTATTTGATTTCTTTTTTTCAGCTCTTTGAAATAATGCTCATTAAGTTTTTTTCTTTTTTCAATGTTTATTTTTTTAAAAAAAACAGACATATAAAAGTCTTGTTTTATAATTTTTTTTCCTAACTTAATTTTATGATAAAATTGTTTATTAAATCTATAAGGAACTCCACAAATAGTTTCTAAATGATGAATCAAAGTCACAGCTCTACCGGGTTTTTTGCCAATATTTATTTGAACTGTATCCAGTTCTAACATAATTGACCACGGTGAGCCAATTCCATATGAGTGTTTTGAAACATCCTTTAGCAATTTTGCCTTTTCACCATTTGCTGAAACAGACCAATAAGGATGCAAACTTCTAACCGTATTCTTTTTTTTTCTTATATATTCTGAAAAACTCCCCATATCTTTAGAAGGTGTGTTTTTTAAATCAAATACAATTTCAGAATTACATAAACTTAAATTTCCAGTTGGAACAAAAATTGTTGATTTATAATTAAGTGATTTTTTTAAAGAAAGAAAAATTGTTTCTAAAAGTTTTTCTTTATTTATTCTAAGTTTTCTTAAACAACTTAAATCAGATGCTATAAAGGCATTTTTATATTTTTTTATTTTTAACTGATTGAAGTTATTTTTTAAAACTTTAGATAGTTTTTGAATTTTTTTATTTTTTTTCATTTTTATGTAAATAGTATTTTGCTGCAAGGTATTGATGAGGAGGAATAAACCATTTATCTGTTAAAGAAAAACTTTTTTTATTATTTTTGTTATTTATGTAATTCTTATAAATTTTTTTTGCAAACATAATTTTAAATTTTTTATTTTTTCCTTGCATTTTCAGTCTTAAAACTTTTTTTGGATTTTTTATTTTAAAATATGCTTCATTATAATTGACTACCGTCATTCCAAAACTTAAATCTTTATAATTTGTTTTAATATAATTTATGCATCCGTAAAATAAATCTGGCTTGTTAATTAATGGAAATGGTGTTTGAATAAATTGTTTTTTATATATCTGACATAATTTGATTAATATATTACAAATATTCCAATATTCTTTATGATACGGCTCTGGAAAGGGCCATATTTTTTTACTCAAACAATAATCAAAATGTCCATAGTGAACACCATATATAAAATCATTTTTTTTATCTTTTATTAATATATTTTCTAAATTTTTAATTCCTTTCTCGCTTTCTATCATTGGTACAAGACTTATTTTATTTTTTTTAAGATTTATCAAATTGTTAATTTTTTCAAGTATTGTGTAATCAGTAACTTTAGGAACAAATATTCCTTTGATAAAATTCTTTTTTTTAATAATTTTTTTTAAACAATTAATATCATCTAGAAAATATTTTGTTTTATGCGAATTAATTCTCACGAAAATATTATTAATTTTTTTATTTGATTTTTCAGACAAGTAGACAAGTCCTTCTCTACACAATTTTTTCAATCTATTTGTATTTTTATTATTAAAAATATCTTTAGAACTATCCTCCAGGTCTAATATTATTGAATTTTTCTTAACAAAATTTTTTATAAATTTGGATATACCTTTATATCTTACCAAAGATAAATACTGATAAATCTTTAATTTATTTTTCATTATTCTTTTATTTTCCTTGCTTTTTTTAAATCTTCAAAATTATTTATATCCAAAGATTCCTTTGAACTGATTTTAAAACCCATGCAGGACTTTTTATCAAAAGTAAAATTTATATATTTATATGATTTTCTATTTAAAAATTTTAAAAAATAATTTATTTTAGAAATTCTAATAGCTGCAACATTATTATAAGTATGTGGCCAATCTTGAGTTCTCTCAAAATTTTTGTGTTTATAATTTAAAAATTTTATCTTATCAAAAAGTAGTTTATTTTTATTTTCAATTACCATCGTAAAAGGATGTATTTTCGAATGAGTATATGAAGATATTGAATTGAATTTTTTATTATTGGTTAGTCTTTTAAAACATCTCCTTATGCTTGTTATTTTAAGAAAAGGAAAAGTTGGTGGTAGAACAGTCAAATAATCAGGAAATTTAATTTTTTTTTTTTTTTAAAAATCTTAAAAAATGTAAAATAGAGGAAAAAGTTGTAGCAACAGAGCTAGAGTATAACCTCGGTCTTTCAATAATATTGATTTTATATTTAGATCCAATTTTTTTTATTTTAGTAGAATTTGTTGATAGAAAAACCTCACCGATTCCTGATTTTATTGCATTATAAATTTTTTTTGACACTAAAGAATTTCCATTTATTTTTCTTAAATTTTTATCTTTAATTCTCTTTGAACCCTCTCTCGCAAGAATTATTATATAGTTTGTATTATTTGATTTATTAATAATTTTAATGGGCATTTTTAAGCATTTTCAATAACTTTTTATTACTAAAAATTATTTTACAAACAGATTTTAAATTTCTACTGTGCTTATTATTATTTATTTTTAAATCAGGCTTGTGAGGTATATTAAATTTAATATCTATACCTACTACGTTTTTAATTTTTTTAGATAAAGCTCTTTTATAAAGGTTTTTTTTGTCTCTTTTTAACAATGTATTTAAATCTACATATAAATAAATTTCAAAATAATTTTTTAAGTTTTTTCTATTCCAATTTAACCAATATTTAAAATTTGTTAAAGATGAGATGATTATATTTAACTTAAATTTACTTAAAAAATGAACTATTTTTGAAATTCTTTCTGCATTATTTAGCCTATTATTAACTGTAAACTCTTTATTATCATTAAAAATTTTTCTTATAGAATCACCATCTATATGAATCCATTTTTTTCTTTTAAATTTTTTTGATCTTAGTAAAGCATTGGCTAGAGTAGTTTTACCCGAACCAGATTTACCCAATATCCAAATTATCATTAAAAACCTTATGAGCTATATTTCTGAGCACAGGATGTATAGTATAATATATTTCTTCGTGCAAATTTTTTTTATTTATACCCGTTTCTCCTTTTAAAAACTTAACAAAATGTTTCGCTCTTATTATATTATCATATTCATCTATATTCATTTTTTTTTTTGGAAAATTATATTTATTTGTGTAAAGAATTATACCATCATCAATGCTTTTATTAATTTTAAAGGTGGTGCAATAAATTTTCTTTTCTTTTAAAATTGAGTAATAGATAGTTGTACTTCCTCTATAACTTGGCAATAAACCAGTATGGTTATGAAAACAATTTCTTTTTTGGAAAAAAGATGAATTTTTAATGATCTCACCTGGATATAAACTTAAAAGTATATTTTTTTTTGTGTATTTAAAAATAATTTTTGAAAATGATTTTTTATTAATATGAGAATTTTTAATAAAAATAAATTTAAAATTAAATTTTTTTAAAAAAAATAAAATTTCATTTAACAAATGCTTATTTTTGTTTTTTTTATTTTCATAAACAATAACAATATTTGTTTTAATTTTATTATTTTTTATTTCTTTAATATATTCATATGATCTTTTTGTGGTGGAACAAACCAATGATAAATCTTTTTTAAACATTTAAGTCCTTTATCAATGATATTTCTTTTTTGAGGTTATTTGAAAGAATACCTAAAACATATTGATTTTCAATTTTATTAAAATTTAAAAGAACTTTATCATTAATTTTAAGTGTAGCATTTAATTTTTTTAAATTATTTATATTTTTAAGTTCAAGGATAAGTTTATTTAATAAAATATAACTTTCAATTTCCGCTTCTCTATTAGTTTTTTTTTTAAATAAAATTTATTGTAACTAGCGTAAATTTTTTGAAAAATTTCAATCTTTTTATACAAATTAAGTATTATTTGTTTGTCTCTATTTTTTTTAATTGAATTATTTATATTTAAAAGTTTTTTAAAAGTAGAAGAATAATTTTTATTTGTATTACACTTTTTTAATATATTTATTTTTTTTAAAAAAAATAATCTTGATTTTTTATAGGAAACAAAAAATTTAATTCTTGGGTTAAAATAGAATTTATAATTGTTTTTCGATATTTCTGATATAATTTTCAGGTAATTCATTCTTAATATTTTTTTTACATGTCTTATAGTCTTGCAAGGTATCAATCTCTGCCCAATATGAAGTACTAGAAATAAAATTTATATCAATAACTTTTTTTTTAATTGCAATATTTAATAGTGATGTAAGATCAATTTTATTATCTCTTTGCTTTTTGTAAAATGAATTAAGTTTTAAAAAATCTGAATATTTAAATTTTATAATTCCCATATATTGATATTTTGGAATTCTGCTAGTAATTCTTTCACCTATTGATAATATTTTTCTACCTTTTGTTTCTATATTTTCTGCATCTTCTAAGATTTTTTTTATAGACATTCTTTTTTTCCAACTATTATACCAATTTTTATTAAGCGGCATGACATTTCCTTTAATTTTAGTTAGTTTTGATATTATTTTTTTTTCAAAAATTATATCTGAATAAAGAACTATAACATCATTTTTAATTAATTTTTTTATGCTACAAAACATAGTTTCAACCATGTTTGTAGAAAAATATTTTTTATTTTTAATTATTAAATAATTTTTTTTCAAAAAAAATTTTTTTGCATAATTAAATTTATATCCTAAAATTACAATTTTTCTAGAATTTAAAGGTAAAGTAAAATTAATAAAATCAAATATTCTTAATTTTTTTGTAATCTTTATCAAAGCCTTTGGATAATTTTTGGTGAGACTCTTTACCCTGTTACCTGTTCCCGACGCAAGAATTACAAAATTCATAAAGATCTAAAAATTATTTTATCTAATTCATTTATTTTATTGTTTCTTTCTGGGTGCCACATAATTCCAATTATTTTTTTATACTTATGAGTAAACATCTCAATTGAGTTGTCATTTGAACATTTTAAAACTGCCTGTAGATCATTACCAAGTGTTTTTAATGAAAAATTGTGAAAAGAATTTACTTTATATTTTTTATTTATATTTTTATTTCCTATTTTTAAAACTCCACTAATATTATGAAAAGTATTTACATGATTTTTTATTCTTTTGGTATTACCATTAAGATATTCATTTATTTTTATTGCACCCCAGCAAATTCCAATAAGCTTTATTTTTTTTTTTAAACATAGTTTTATAACCAAATCGTCAATTTTATTTCTAATTATATCTCTCTTTTTACTTGAATATTTTAACGAGTCATTTCCACCCGATAATATTACTAAATTAAAATTAAAATTTTTGATGTTTTGTGTAATAATATGAACTTCACAAGTTTTAAAAATTTTTTTTAAAAAAATTAACCATCTTTGATCTAAAACATAATTATTATCTTTTCTATAAAAATTTTTTATCGATGGTACAATTCCTATCTTCATACAATATTTATAGAATTTAGTTTACAATTTAAATTGATGAATTTTACACTTTTTAGTTTTTCAAATTTTTTTTCACCAACTCCTATAGCTGCAGGTATATTTAATTCTGAGCATCTTATTGCCATATGAGAGTTTACACCTCCATATTTTGTAATTATGCCACTAATATTTTTTGTAAATAAAAATTCATACCCTGGATCAGCATTTTCTATGAGAATTATTTTATTTTCACAGTTAGGTATTTGGCCACCACTTTCAATTAAAACTGATTTTGCAGATGTATTATTTTCTGTAATGAAATTTGATTTAATTAGATGATTCTTAAAACAGAATATATCACCGTAGTTTATTATATTATCTGGGAGGTTAAAATTTTTATAATAATTGTATTTTTCAAAATTATTTTTAGCTTCATTTTTTAACATCTCACCGATATTATCATCTGAAAGATTGCTATGTAAATTAATAATGGTTTGAATATCTATATAAGATATTTTTTCTACAGAAATATTATTTCTTTTTGCAATTAATTTTAAATAATCTAATATTGTTGATACGTTTTTTGTAAAAACATATTTTGAAAACTCTCTAAAAATAATAGCTTCTTTGATAAATAATAGAAGTTTATCAATTTTTATAGGTAATTTATTCTTATTCAAATTTTGCAATATAATTTTTTTTGAAAAATTTGAAAAAGAGAACTTTTTTTTTTTTATTTTTTTTTATTTTTTTTATTTTTGTAAAATATTTTTCATAAGCATCTCTATAGGTATCTGACGTAATCTCATAAGTGTCAGGTCTTAAATGTCCATGAAGATTTATAAATTTCTTTTTATTTAATAAATTAAAGTCTTTCGAAATTTTTGAACTAATAGTTTCAATACTGTTAAGGAAACGATTTTTTTCAGACTTTGTAATTATATTTATTTTATGCATTGAATTAAGAATATCCATAGCAACAAATCCACAACGAGCTGCTCCCGCAAATACTTCAGTACCATTTTTTTTACAATCTTCAATTAACCAATAAATTTTATCAATAATATATAAATCTGAATTAATTATTTTTTTATAGTTCTTTTCTAAATTTTTTAGTTTGTTTTTTTCAATATCAAGTTTTAATATTGAGTTTGTAGTAATTTCTTTTAATTCTTTTCTAATTGATTTTATTTCTTTTTTATTAAAATTTTTTTCTAACTCTTTTAGACGTTTATCTGTTGAAAATGTAAAACAGGTAAACAATATATCAAATTCAATTTTGTCATGCAAATGAAGATTTTTTTTAAATTTTTTTAAATAGAAATTAACTAATTTTTCTCCTAAAACTTTGTCAAGTTTATTTGGTACCCATGAATTAAAATCTACTCTTAAGTCTACAAATGGTTTTCCTAAGAAGTTGAAAAGTAAATGATGAGATGTTAAATCTCTGTATCCATAATTTTTTCTTTGTATAGACCAAATATGATCAGTTATTAACTCTTTATATAAAGATAAAGATAACGGTTTAGGTTTTAGTCCAATCATTTCAGCAGGATTCCAATCTGGCATTACTCCAAAATAACTTGTGCTGCCTAATAAGTCATAATGTTTTTTTGAATTTTTTGAATTTTTTTTGAAATCTTATTTAAGTCTTGTTCGAATTTTTTTTCAGAAATATTTATTTTTTTATTTAGAACTAACTTTCTAACTTGAAGTATATGAATTTTTTTATTCCTAGATATAATAAATTCTATATCCAAACTATCATTACGAAATAGTTTAACTATTTTATCTACAAGATTTATTAATAATTTGAATTTTTTTTCAATTTTTTTTCTTTTCCAAATAGTAATTGAGGATGTGTTTTCAGAACCACTTGTTACAACTGTGCTATCATTAGAATAACTATAGTCAATATTTAAATAGGGCAATGAATTATTTTTATCTCTAGTTGTGACAACCCCAGAAATATAAATATTGTTTATCATTTCTTGAATTAATACTTCGTTATTTGGATTTTTATATTTTTTGTAAGAATTAATCACATTTATAATATTTTTTTTAATATCTTCTAGATTTTCTGTAGGTACATTTAAAATAGATAAAAATTGACCTGCTTTACTCTCATTTTTACTATCCTCAATTAGAGTTGATGATCTTATTGCAATTTTTTTATATTTAAATTTATATTGAATGGTTCTTAATATTTTAATATTACTTTTATTAAAATCTTTAACTTTAAATACATACAGTCTTGGTATATTAAAAGCCTTTATTTTTTGAAGGTTTTTTATTGTTCTTGCTTTGGTTAATAATTTCATAAAGAATAAAATCTATTTTTTAAAATTCCTTTTAATGTGCTTTGAACAATGTTCTTCTAATTTTTTAAAAATTTTTTGTGTATACTGATTTTTAATTCTAATTTCGTTCATGTTTTCATCCAAAAAAAATTTTTCTTTATTACTTATAGATTTATTTTCATCCATTTTATAGTTTTGGAAATATAAATAATTTTTATATTTAGCCAATAGACTAAATTTTGTTTTATAAAGACTTTCACATAAAATTATATTTTTTTCATTCATAGAGAATAAACTATTTACACCATCAAAATGATTTAAATTAATTTTCCTTTTGTTGTTATATTTAGATGCTAGACTTGGAAAAATATCAATAATTGATATATTTTTATTTTTTATGCTTTTATTATTATCTTTTAAAAAAAAACCTATCTTATTAATTTCTGGATTTAGTAATTTTTGGTATTTTTTATTATCATAAAATCTTGTTCCATGGTCTCCCAACATTAAAAAAGTCAAATTATCATATTTGTTTTTCTTAATATAATTGTAAAGAGTATTAAGTTTCTTATCTGCATATTCATACAAACTTAATTTGTATTCTTTATAATATTCATACCAAACCTTATGAGCTGTTTTTAAAAAACCTTTATTTTTTTTTTCACTAGGTAGAAAATTTTTAAAATAAAAATTTTCATTACTATCGTAAACAGCGACTTCAATAGGTTTTACTTTTTTAAGCAAATGATGACCATCTAGTAGATGACCAATAACAAAATTTGAAGTTTCTTTAAAAAATTCAAGATGAGAGATTATATTTTCAATTACTTGAGGTGCTCTATAATTCTTACAATAACGATGTATATCTACACCGTTTATATTATTGTAGTAAGGATTGAACCTGTCATTACCTGAATAGCACCCTGTAATATAACCAGCCTCTTTAAAAAATTTAAAAATATTTAAATTATTTTGTATTTGATTATTTTCAAAATTTGTAGTCTCAGGTTTAAAACAGTTATGCCTACTAGTATATTGTCCGGTAATAAGATTATTAAAAGACGGTAAAGTCCATTCTGCATTAGACCAGGCATTTGAATAGGAACTACCAAAAAAATTATTTGTAAATTTTAGTCTTTTGGCAATATCAAAGGACATTCCATCCAATATCAATATTAAAACTAGATTTTTTTTATTTTTTTTGTGAATATAAAAAGTTTTAATTACTTGTTTTTTATTTTTTATATTTATTATTTTTTTATTTTTAGTATTTATTTTTAAAAAATTTAAACTATTTCTTTCTATCAATCTTTGAAATTTTTTTTTATTAAGTTTATAATCAAAGAGTAAATTTTCTTTATTATAAATAATAAAAATTATTTTTATTATTTTCTTTGAAATATTAGATACAAATTTTTTATTATCTTTTTGAATTAAATAACTTTGATTAAAAAAATATAATTTATTTTTGTAAGATATCTTTGTTTTAAATCTATTTATAAGAAAAAAGTATTTCTGGTTTTTTTTTAATATATATTTATAATAAAAGTTATAAATCTTACTAATAAAATTATATCTGTTCATTTTTAGTTTTATTGCTTATTATTTATAATTGAAGATAACATTAAAATATATTTTTATTTGATTTTTAACAATGAAATTATGAAATACAATCAGATATACGGGCGGTATTGTTTTGGAACAGGAAGTTGGCTAGGTAAAAGGAATGTTTTTAAATCATCAAATTTATATAATAAGTTTGTAATCGATAGTTACAAAACTGTTATAAAACAAGACTTATTAAGAATTAATTCATTTAAAAATTTAAATTTTAAAAATATTTTAGATGTTGGAACAGGAAGAAATTCTTTAGCTTTTGAAGATCTAGGTTTTAAAAAAATTTATCATGTTGATATATCAAAATTTAATTATGAAAATTTAAGTCAAATTATAAAAAAAAATAAAAAAAAAAACATTAAAACTTTCAATTTAAATTTAGAGGAAAATAAATTTAATCAATTAAAAATTAATATTGATATTGCTTATCTACATGGAATTATTCATCATATGAAATTCCCTGAAAGAGCTTTAAAAAATATTGATAAAAAATTAAAAAAAAAAGGACTTATATGGATTCATTTTTACCAGTTAGGTTCTTTTAGCAACATTTGTATAAAACTAGCGAAAAAAATACTTAGAATTAGAAATATTAAAATGAATATTTTATATAATTATTTTAAAAAAAAATTAAAAATTAAGGATCTTGATGTAGTTATAGATACTTTGGGGTGTGATTATTTAAAACTCTATAAAGGTAAAGATATTTTTCAATTAATGAAATTAAATGGATATAGTTTAATTTATTCAAAAGATGTTTATTTAAATGAAAAGAGTTCAATTAGGACGTCTACTCAGTCAGGAATATTAGTTTTTAAAAAAAATAAAAAAAAAATTTTTAAACCAATTAAAATTAAAGAGAATAGTTATTTAGACATAAATGAATATTGCGAAGAAGATAAAGATTTAATAAAAAATTTAAATTTATTAGAAAAAATTATTTTAAAAAAAATAAACAAAAAAACTCATATTGCAAAGATTTTAAGAATATTATTTGAAATTATAATTGTATGGAGAAGCAATAGTTTATTAGACCCTCATGCAAAAAAAGTATTAAAATTAAATAATTTATTTTTAAAAATAGTTAAAATTTTATAAAGAATTAAAAAATTTATTTATTTTTTTTGAGCAATTATAATTAACTAGAAAAAATTTCTTAAATCTTTTTTGTTGATTTAGCCACAGTTTATCTTTTTTATTATTTAATGCTTTATTGATTAAAGATTTAAAATTTTTTTTAGTTAATTTAACATCTAATTTCATTTCTTCATGGGCAGTTAATCCTATTTTTTTTAGAGACTCAAAGTACTCTTCAAAATATAAAACGGATGGTTTATTAGCATACAAACCGTCTATGTAGGCACTTGATTTTGGCATTGAGATTAGCAAGTCGGATTTTAGCATCAAATACTGTAAAGGTTCTTTTCTAATTTTCCACATATTTTTTGGAAATTTTCTTAGCGTTTTAATAAATTCCATATGATTTTTGTTTGGGTGTAATTTAAAAATGACTTCAATATTATTATTTATTTCCCTAATCGATCTTAAAAAAAATTCTAAATTATTATGTAGAATATCTCTATTCTCTTTTTTTTTAATTTCATCAAAGAAGGAGTTATATGCAAATAAAATAATTTTTTTATCTGTATTAGTTTTCAAAGTTCTATCATAAAAAGCCATCATTTTTTTTGTCCACCATGGATCTTTTTGAGGACATCCGGTTTCTATTATTTTTTTTAAATCTATTCTTTTTTTCCAATATTTTTTTTCTTTTATCGAATTAACCATTAAGTAATCACACTCAAGAGGTTTGTGATTTTTTTGGTCCACATTCCAAAATACTTGAGGACTATTAGGGTAAAATATTATTTTTGTATTTTTAAATGATCTAATCCATTGAGTCTTAGAATTATATTCTGCCAAGATAATATGGAATTTTTTAATTCCAAATTGATTTTTTATGAAGTCTGGATCATGAATTTTGTTATTTAAAAATTCAGATCTGATATTTATAATTTTAAGAAAGTATCTAATAAATCTCAATATAAACTTATAATTTTTAGGTTGTATTATAATTTTTTTTGAAATTTGTTTTAGATGTTTAAAATAAAATTTATTTGAAGAAAAATTTTGATAAGATTTATTATTTAAAAAATATACATAAATATTGTATTTTTTGCTTAAACTAAATATTGCTGGACAAATCCAACTAACTTCGAGCTCACCTCTTCTAACAATTAATAAAATATTTTTTTTCAAGTTAATATTTTTTTTTAATATATCCAGCTTTAATGAGTTTTTTAATTGTATCTATATATTCTATCAATTTAAAACCTTTTTCGTTGCATATTGTAAGAAGATCTTTTTTTCCTTCCGCATTATTTATTACTTCTAAAATAAACTTTGTTTCTTTTGATTTTGGTTTATTTTTATAATTCATTAAACTGCTATAGAGTGGTATTTTACTTTTTGAAAGTTGAGGTGAGCCATAAATTACTTTCCCTACTGGTATAAAATTTGTCTCTAAAGTTTTAACTATATCTCTATAAAATTTTATAGACTCATCTAATGTATTATAAGAAATTAATTTTTCATTATCTAGAGATGTATGGTATTCTGGAAAGTGATTATAAGATTTACGCATCAATAATGCTACCGGCATATTAAAACCAGGAGAACAAAATTGTCTTTCATCACTCCCATCTGGATAAAATTCAATAATTTTGTGTTTCAGTTTACTAAATTTTAATAAATTCAAAACAGCTTTGTCTGCCAAAGTATTTCCTTGACGAGACTTTTTGAAAGTAAATTCTTTTCCTACTCCTACACAATTAATAATATATCCTGCCACAATTTTCTTTATTTTTTTTTTTGAATTGTGAAGAAACGAAACTGCACCTATATTTTCTGGTGCTATTAAAAATCTGTATGAATAATAATGAGGCCCAGTATTTTTAATTATTCTATAAAGCATAGACCAAACTAAAGGACCTGACAATTCATTGTTAGCCATTGATGGGTGACACAAGTATGTAGAAAATAAAATTTCTTTCTTTGATTTACCCTTAATTAGATAATTAGAATATACTAAATTGCCTTTAGCTATTTTTGATTTAATAATTACTTTATACTTTCCTTTTTTGGGTAATCTCTTAAATTCTTGGTATTTAAGACAGAATCCCCAGAACTTTTTATAATAAGACGTAATGTATGGAATAGCGTTAGGCATACTTTTAATATAAAAAAGATGTTTTTTTAAGTTTTTAAATTCAAAAAATTTATTTACAGGTTCTGAGTAGTTTACAATATGTAGGTTATTTTTTTTGAACTCAGCAATCTTTTTACCTTTTGGTGTTACTATGTACGCGTCTTCAATATTCCATTCATCTGGCACTGTCCAGTCTAGTACTTTGGTTCCTGATTTAACATTAACTTTATTTAAATCTACTATTTCACCAATTATATTTAAGCTTTTTCTAAAACCTTTACCCAAAATACTTCTACATATTGGATAAAGTTTTTTAAAATAAATTTTTAATAATTTTTTATCGTAAAAGTAGTTTTCAAGCTCTATATAATTTTTCATTTTTTAAAATTAAATTTTCATTAATAACTAGAAAATCTATATTATATTTTTTAAAACACCTTAATGCATCATCAATATCATTTACAATAGGTTCTCCCTTAATATTAAATGAAGTATTTAGCAATACAGGTATATTAGTAATACTGTAGAAGGATCTAATTAATTTCCAAAAATTGATGTTAGTGAATTTTGAGACTGTTTGGGCCCGGCATGTTCCATCAATGTGAACAGTTGCTGGTATATTTTTTTTTGCTTTTTTTTTTGCTTCACAAGCTATAAGCATGTGCTCGCTATTTTGTTTCAAATTAAAATATTCATTTTTTTTTTCTTCAAGGATAGCCGGCGCAAAAGGTCTAAAATATTCTCTAAATTTTACCCTTTTATTTATATAGTCTTTCATTTCATTAGGATAAGGTTTACATAATATACTTCTATTCCCCAGGGCTCTTGGGCCAAATTCACTTGGCCCTTGATACCATCCAATTATTTTTCCTTCCGATAGAAGTTTTGCAGTGATATCAAAAATATTTTTTCCATAATTTATAAACTTTAGTTTATTTTTTTTTATTTTTTTTTTAATATTTTTTTTATTATTTTCCCTAAATCCAATATAAAAATCTCTATTTTTACCTATTACTAATTTTCTACTTTTTTCAGTAGATACAAGGCAAGATCCATATGCAACCCCAGCATCACCAGCCGCAGGTTGTATAAACACTTCTTTAAATATACCTGATTTTACTATTTTACCATTCATAGAACAATTTAAACCAACACCACCAGCAATGCATAATTTATCAATTTTATATTTTTTTCTCAAATATTTTAATTGTTCCAATACAACATTTTCTAGTCTTTTTTGTAATGCAGCTGCAATATTCATATGATGTAATTTCAAAGAACTTCCTTCTCTTCTTTTTTTCCCAAATATTTTAAAAAATTTTTTACTTAACCAAACATTTTTTTCCTCATGATAGCTAATCCAATCTAAATCAATTTTAAAATCTAATTTATTCTTTTCCAAGGATATTATTTTTTTAAATATGTCATAATATGTAAAATTTTTACCAGGGACTTTTTTATTTGCATTTCCATATGGAGCAAGACCCATAACTATTCCTTCATCACAGTGATGTTTCCAACCAAGATAATAAGTTAAAGCAGAATAAATCAAACCCAAAGAATTTGGAAATTTATTATTACTTTCTATTTTGTTGAACTTACCATTTTTAAAGTAACACATCATGGCTGCATGAATTTCACCTATTCCATCATATGACACAACTAAAGCATCTTTAAAACCACTAGGGTAATAAGCTGAATACAAGTGACAAAGATGATGATTGTTAAAATCTATTTTATTTTTAAAATTTAATTTCTCTCGTAAAATTTTCTCTAAATTAAGTTGTCTTAATATTCTATTTTTATCTAAATCCCAAATTTTTTTTCTTTTTGGAAAAATTATTGGTAATTTTAAATATCTTTCTTTTAACATCAAGCTAGGATCTGAGCCATATGCCAAAATATCAATATCGTTTATATTTAATTTTGCTATTTTTAGGCAATCTTTAATAGCATCTATAGGAAAAGCTCTTGAATGTTTTATTTTATCGTATCTTTCTTGCTCACAACCTGCAACTAATTTTCCATTTATTGTTAAAGAAGCAGATGTGTCGTGACCACCAAAATTTATACCCAATACTTTTATAGACATAATTTATTTTGAATATTCATATATATAATTTATTAATTAAGTAAATATAATTATAATTTATAATGATTAGTTTTATTGTCCCCACACATAATTATGGTTTTTATTTAAAAAAATGTATTAACAGTATACTTAGCAATGATAATAAATTAATAAAAGAAATTATTATTGTAAATGATGCAAGTACAGATAATACAAAAGTAATTTATATTAAAAATTTTAAAAAAATAAAAAAAATAAAATATTTTGAAAAAAATTTTTATTCACTTTCTAAAAGTACAAATTTTGGCATTAAAAAGTCCACTGGAAAATGGATATCAAAAATAGATGCAGATGACTGGGTTAGTAATAATTTTGCTAAAACTTATATAAATTTTTTAAAGAAAAAAAAATTAGATTTTATATATTCAAATTTAATATTATTTCATCAAAGATTTAAAACCTATAAAATTAAAAATCAGCAGGTAAGTGGTTTAAAAAGATTATTTAAATATCCAGTCGGCAGCGGTACACTTTTCAAAAAAAAAATATGGAAAAAAATTAAAGGTTTCAATGAAAAAATATATTATCAAGATGATTATGATTTTTGGTTGAAAATTAATAATTTAAAATATATTAAGATTGGTTATATAAACAAACAATTATATTATTACAGATTTCATAAATCCAATATGTCAAAAAATTTTTTGAAAAAAAATATTACTAAAATACTTATTTTAATTAGAAACATTTTTAAAATATGAGATTTTTAGTTACAGGATCTTCTGGTTTTTTAGGTACTTATTTTATAAAAAAATTAATTGAAAAAAAAATAAAATTTATAGGAATTGATGTAAAAAAAAATCCCTACATAAAAATAAAAAATTTTAAAAAAATAGATATAAGAAATATAAAAGATCTTAATATTATTTTTAGTAAAAATAATTTTAATTCAATTGTTCACTTTGCGGCAATACCTGGTTTTGATGATTGTCAGAAAAATCCCAAACTAGCTTTTGATACTAATGTATTGGGTACAAATAATTTGATTTATTTATCAAAAAAATACAATATTAAAAAATTTATTTTTATTTCTTCATTCAGCACTAAAAATTATTTTTCAAAAATAAGCACTTATGGAATGACAAAATTTATGGGAGAACAATTAATAATTAGTAATAAATTAAACTACGCTGCTAATGCATGCATTGTCAGATTGTCTAATATTTTTGGAAAATATTCTTTGCATAAAAAAAGTGTGGTTCATCAATTTTTAAAATTTTATTTAAAAAAAAAAAAACTGTTGATACATGATACTGGTGATCAAAAAAGAGATTTAATTTATGCCGGAGAAGTCATAAGTGAAATTTTAAAATTAACTAAATTGAAAAAATTTAATAAAAATATTTATGAAATAAGTAAGAAAAATAATATATCTATAAATGAACTAAAGGTCTTAATTGATCAAGTAACAACTGAAAAAAATAAGTTTATAAGAATCAAAGCACCCATAGGGTACGACACAAGAGTTGAAAAAAAAAAAATAAATACTAATAAAAAATATATAGAATATTTAAATAAAAGATTGTTATCAGTATTAAATTGGTATAGGCAACAGAGTAAATTTTTATGAAAATACTTATTTTGGGTGGTGACGGATATCTTGGATGGCCAACTTCGCTATATCTTTCTGCAAGAGAACATGATGTATATGTTTTAGATAATTTTGTTAAAAAAAAAATTGAATTGGAAAATGGAGTAAAAAATTTAATTCAACAACTTCCGCTGCCAGAGAGAATAAAATTATGGAATCAGAATAACAAAAGTAAAATCAAATTTTTTGCATGTGATTTGCTTAATCATAGATTGCTCTATGAATTACTTGAGGAAATTAAACCCGAGACAATAATTCATTATGCCGAACAACCTTCAGCTCCATATTCGATGAAAGGAAGAGAGGCGTGTATTTTTACCCAGCATAACAACGTTATAGGAAATCTAAACCTTCTTTTTGGTATGAAAAAATATTGTCCAGATGCACATTTAATTAAGCTTGGAACTATGGGAGAATATGGAACTCCAAATATAGATATTGAAGAAGGTTGGTTAGATATTGAACATAATGGAAGGAAAGACAGACTTTTGTATCCTAAAAAACCAGGAAGTTTTTACCATTTATCAAAAGTTCATGATAGCAATAATATAGAATTTGCTTGTAGGATTTGGAATTTTAGATGTACTGACCTAAACCAAGGTGTAGTTTATGGATTGAATACGGAAGAAATAGGAAGCGAAGAACGTTTAGCAACTTCTTTCCACTATGATGAAATATTTGGAACAGTAATAAACAGATTTGTAACGCAGGCTTCATTAGGAATGGATCTAACTGTTTACGGAGAAGGGACTCAGAAAAGGGGATATTTAAATATAAATGATACCATGAGATGTGTTGAACTCTCACTGCTTAACCCTCCTAAACTAGGTGAGTTTAGAGTTTTTAACCAATACACAGAAACTTTTTCAATAAACGATATCTCAAATAAAGTTATAGAAGCATCAAAAGAATTAAAAATTGATGTAAAGGCAAAAAAAATTGAAAACCCAAGAATCGAGCAGCAAAATCATTACTATAATCCCACAAACAAATCTTTAATTGAATTGGGTTTGAAATATATAAAGCTTGATAAAATTTTATTAATTGATTTAATAAAAAAAATTAAAAAATTTTCCAATAATATTCTAATAGATACTCTAAACCCTAAAATTAAATGGAAAAAATAAATTTTAAGAATTTAAAAAAGCCTTATATAATTGCCGAAATTGGTGGAAATCATGGTGCTGATATAGGCATTGCAAAAAAAGGTATCTTGAATGCAAAAAGAGCTGGAGCGAATTGTGTTAAATTCCAAATGTATAGACATGATAGTATTGTTCATCCAAATCTAAAAATTTTACCTCATGTTAAAAAAATAGCAAAGGAAAAAACACAGTCAGAAAGATTTAAAAAATTAGAATTGTCCGAAAAAGATATTATTAACCTTTATAATGAAACTCGAAAAAACAAAATAAATTTTGCTGTAACACCATTCTCGGTAGATTTTGTTAAATTTTTATCAAGATATGTTTGTTTTTTTAAAGTCGCATCAGGAGATTTAGACTATTTTCCCATGATTGAGGAAATAGCAAAGTGTAAAAAAGATATTATAATTTCGACTGGAATGTCTAATATAAAAAAAATTAATGAAACACTAAAAATTCTAAGGAAAAATCAAGTAATTTTATTACATTGTATAAGTTCATACCCCACAAAAAGCTCAGAATTAAATTTAAATTCAATAGACTATTTAAAAAAAAAAATTAAACTAGAAATAGGATTGTCCGACCATACTAGTGGTAATATTGGAAGTTTAGTTGCAATAGGAAAAGGTGTAAAAATTTTTGAAAAGCACTTTTTGCCCGTAAGCAATATTAGAAAAGTTGGTGACTATGATTTGTCATTAAATCCTAAAGAAATGAAAATTTATTGTGATCAAATTAGAGAAGCTTATCAATCATTGGGTTTTTTAAAAAAAGAGATATTTAAAAGTGAAAAAAAATTTTATAATAATTTATGTAGATCAATTTACTTTTCAAAAAATGTAAAAAAAAATTCAATTATAAATATTGATGATTTAAAGTTCATAAGACCTTACAATAGTCAAGGGATAAAGATAAAAGACTACAAAAGAATAATTGGAAAAAAAGCAAAGAAGAACTTTAAAAAATTTGAACTAGTTAAAAAAATTTAATTTTTCTAAATAAACCTAACATCATAATCTGATGTTTTTAATTTAAATTGAGGATTTTTTTTGTCCTTTCTATAAATTTTATTTTTTTTTAAAAAATTAATAATTTTTTTTCTTCTTACAAAAATCCCTTCTTTTTCAATTAAGTTTTTTAAATTAATAAAATCATTTTTAATATCAATAGTAATAGACAAAGCTGATTGTTTAGCAAATGTTTTACTAATTTTAGCAGATGAGTATTTGAATTCTTTTCTCTTAAAAAAATAAGTTAAATATTCAGATGACAAAGGGTCTCGTGCAATTCTATAACATTTTTTTAATGCAGATAAAGAAAAAATTTCTGGCCTCAATCCTTTTGGTAAGTTTTCTGTAAAAGTATAGTCATTTTTTTTATTTAAATGTTTTTTTGTTATTGAACATATGGAATTTGCATCTGTTAAAGGATTGTCCCCTGTAACTCTTACAAAATGATTAAAGTGAAATTTTTTTTCACAATCAATTATTCTTTTAAAAATGTTTTTATCATCTCCATAAAAAAGATTTATTTTATATTTTTTTTTAATTTTTAAAAAAAAATTTGACTTACTTTTTTTATTACTACAAATAATAATATTTTTGAATTTAAATTTTTTTAATAATCTTTTAATTAATATTTCTAATATAGATAAATTTTTAATTTTTAGCTTAGCTTTATTTTTTAATCTTCTTGATCCTAGTCTTACAATAATTAAAATTTTTATTTTATTTTTATTTAATATTTCATTGCAAGATTTCATTTTTAAAATAATTTTTTTTATATTTTTTTTTTTTTTTAACTATTTTATTCAAGTTAATTCTAGAAAACCCTTGTTCATTGATACGTAAAAATTTTAAGTCTGAATAATTAATTTTTTTTCCTTTTTTTACATTTTTATTTAAAACAGCAAATTTATGCATTTCTTTTCCATAATTCATTTCATCCAAACTTTGATTAATATTATTATTAATCATAAATATTTTTTTAAAATAATTTATATAATTTTGATAATCTTTTATTTCAAAGCTACTTGAAAAATCAGGAGGCATTGAACCTCTATTTAATGTTACATGTTTTTCAATATATTGTGACCCTTTGTTAATAGCCAAAGCTGATGCAACATAACTCTCAAATATTTGGTCAGAATTTGAATGATCAGAATAACCTGTAATAAATTTTTTTTTACATAAATTTTGAATTAAATTAAACCTTACATCTTTTATTTTGGATGGAAATGACTGAAATCCATATAGCAATATAACTTTATTTTGGTATTTTTTTAACTGCTTGGTAAATCTAGCAATATAATTGTTATTACATCCAGAAATATTAATAAATACTTTTTTAAAATTCTTAATAGCGTCCTTAATAAGATTCAAGTTGTCTATTTCAGAGGATGAAATTTTGATTAATACTTTTTTTTTATATTTTTTACAAAATTTATAGCTTTCATCATCGAATGGTTCTAAAATTAATTTTTTTTTTTTATAATAATTATTAATTATAAAACTCCATTTTTTATAAGGTATTTCAATTTTCTTTAAATTTTTATAAAATCTAGAAGAAATATGATTCAATTTTGAATTATTATAAATTTGTAATTTAATATAGTCTGTGTCCGTAACTAAAAGACGATTTAAAATATGTTTTAATCTTTTTAAGCTTCCCTTATGAGTCGAAGCTACCTCTGCAATAAATTTTATATTAATCAATACTTTTCCAATTGTATGTTTCTTTAAATGTACAATTTTCACAAACTTTTAATTGTGATACTTTTTTTTCTTTATGTATTTGTCTAACTTTTTTTAATTCTTCATTTTTCCAAATATCTATTATATTTTGTACTTTTTTTTCAGGCTTATTAAGTTCTTCAGGTAGTTTAGCATCTTTAAGTAATGTGAAACCTTTATTTTTATTAACTATATTTTTTTTTACTTTTTTTATATCTTCAATTTCATCAAAACCTTTTTCATCAATATATCCAACAGTATGTTTGGCACCCCAGTCATGGCAGCACATTCCTACTTTACCACTATAAGTAATCATTAATCTTTGAAAAAGTTGTTCACATGGTATTCTTGAGGTTGAGACAAAAATTTTATCATCTGGACTTACCATATAAGGTACATTTTGATCTAAGTTGTTTTTATAAATATATTTATTTAACCTATCTTTTTGATTTTTTTTTAGATCATCAATTTTTCCACCTCGCTCTTGATATTGAGTAACTGTAATGTCATTTATTAGGCCTCCAAATAATTCATAAAACTCATCCACTTCATCTCTAGAGTTTTCCGTTAAAACCATTTGAATTTTAGTAATCGGAAAAATTTGTTTTCTTTTTTTTTTTAGTTCGCAAAATTTTTTAATATTTTGATATACATTTTCAAAAGTATTTTTTTTAAATCTCCCTGGTCGCATTTTTTCATAAGTTGAGTTAGTTCCACCATCAAAAGAAAATATTACTAGGTCAATACCACTATCTAAAAGTTTAGATGAATTAGACAAGTTGAGTTGTGTTGCATTCGTATTGATTGAAACTTCTAAAATTCCCATTTTTTTTGAATAACTTATAAAATCATAAATTTTTGGATTTAGAAGAGGTTCACCTCTCCAGTTAAGTTTAATTGATGGAATTTTAATTGCTGAAATTTCATCTATAATTTTTTTAAAAAGTTTTTCATTCATAATTTTATCTGGGGTTATCAAATATTCTCTATAACAGTGTGGACAGGCTAGATCACATATTGCTGCTGTTTCAATATCAATACATAGAGGTTTTACAGTTTCAAAAAAACTTTTTTCTGTTATATTTTTTCCTAAGTTTTTAAATGCCTCCACAGGTTGACTTTTCCATTTTTTTCTATATTCGCTATATCTTTCTTTAAAATCTTTTAAAATTAAAAAATCCCCATCTTCAAGTTTATTTTGTAGTAAATGGTTCTTATAGGCAGAATTATACTTCATATTTTTGATCATAAAATCAGTTCTATCAAATTTTTTATTTAATTTAGATGTAACATGCGCTGAACCTTTGGAGATTTCTTGGGGCGTATAGATTGTACCGCTCATATAATTCTTTCAAATTTTTAATTACACCTTATAATTGATATAGCAAGTAAAAAAACTAATCTATGAGCGAAATATTCAATAAAAATCATTACATAAGATTTTGTTTAATTTTTGCAGTTATGATCCTAATAAGTTTTTTTGATATGCTGTCAATAGGAACAGTTATACCTCTGCTTTCAATAATGAATGAGAGCACTAATAATTCAGACCAAATAAATTATTTTGTTAATAATCTTCTTAGTGATTATTCATCTAGTGAAAAATTAATTTATATATCAATTTTAATTTTAATTTTTTTTTTAATAAAAAATGTTTTTACAATTTTTAATACAAAAATAATTTCTAATTATTTGCTTTTTTTTACTGCTGAATTACAACAAAAGTTATTTGAAAAATTTATAAATCTTAATTACACCTCATTATTAAAAAAAAATTCTGAAAAATATATAAGAGATATAACTATTGAATCTAGATTAATAGTGAACTCTTATTTGTCTCCTATTTTTCAGATAATCATTAATTTACTTACAGTATTGTTTTTTACAATATTGCTTCTGATATATGATTTAAAAAATACAATTATATTAATATCTATACTTTTAATTTCGTCTTTATTGATAATTTTTATTTTAAAACCTTTGCTTTTTAAATTTGGTTTGATTAGACAAGATACTACTAGTAAAATTATTGGATATATAAAACAAACTTTCGATGGAATTAGGGAACTTAAAATAGATAATTCAGCTAATTTTTATTTAAAAGACTTTAAAAAAAATATTGAAAAGTTAGCTTCTACTGGTGTGAAAAGAGCAATATTTGGAATTTTACCAAGAATCACTTTTGAATTATTATTGGTCACATTATTTGTTTTTTTTATAATATTTTCAGTAAAAAGTTCTGCTGATTTAAATGAAACAATTTTGACAGTCACAATTTTTGGAGCAAGTGCCCTAAGGATTATTCCAAGTATTACCGGTATAATTAGATCTTACCAAAAAGTAACCTATGCAAAATCAGCTGTGGAAACAATTAAAAAAATTTTTAACGAAAAAAATGAAACACAAAATGTTTATAGTTTAAAAAATGATATAAATAAAAATTTAAATTTTGATTCAGAAATTGAATTAAAAAATATAAGTTTTAAATATGAAAAAAAAGAAATTTTAAAAAATTTAAATCTTAAAATTTATAAAAATGTTTTTTATGGTATTAAAGGCGAAACTGGATCTGGTAAATCTACTTTGGTTGACATACTATGCGGCTTACTAGAACCAAGTAGCGGAAGTATCCTAATAGATGGCATAGATGTTAAATTAAATAAAAGTGAGTGGAGAAATAAAATTTCTTATATACAACAAAATCCCTACATTTTTAACATTACTTTAGCTCAAAATATTGCTTTGAATAAAGACAATAATACAATTGATATTAAAAAAATTAATGATGTAGTTTTACTTGCTGGTTTAGAGGATTTTGTTGATAACTTAGAAAATGGTGTTAGTTCTTTACTTTTAGACAAAGGTATGAATATATCAGGTGGTCAAAAACAAAAAATTTCAATTGCAAGATCATTGTATAAAAACAAAGAAATAATTATTTTGGATGAATCTTTGTCAAATTTAGATAAATTAAATAAAATTGAAATTTTGAAAGCTTTGAGCAAATTTAAAAATAAAAAAACTTTAATAATGATATCTCACGACGAAGACTGTTTAGAATATGCTGATAAAATAATCCAACTGAAAGATAAAAAAATATCATATGAAGTATAATTTTTTAATAACCGGAGGAACAGGTTCATTTGCTAATCATTTTTCTGAATATTTGATTAGAAATAAGTTGGCAAAAAAGATTATAGTTTTTAGTAGAGATGAATACAAACAATCGGTAATGAAAAATTATGATTTTGTAAAAAAAAACCAAAAAATATTTAGATTTTTTATTGGAGACATAAGAGACAAAAATAGATTAAACTGGGCTATAAACTCTGAAATTGATATAGTAGTACATGCTGCAGCTTTAAAACAAGTTCCTACAACTGAATATAATCCATTCGAAACAGTCCAGACTAATATTATTGGCAGTCAGAATATAATCGAAGTTTGTTTGCAAAAAAAAATAAAGAAAATTGTCCTGGTAAGTACTGATAAAGCTGTTTCACCGCTTAATCTTTATGGTTCTACAAAACTTACTGCTGAAAAACTTTTTATTTCAGCAAATATGTTTAGAGGAAAAACAAATTCCAAGTTCAGCGTAGTTAGATATGGAAATGTTATGGGCAGCAGAGGTTCAGTTATTCCCTTGCTTTTAAAACAAAATAAATATGAAAAATTTTTTACAATAACAGATAAAAGAATGACTAGGTTTAATATAGACCTTGGTTTAGCGGTAAAATTTGTTATGAAAAGCATTTCTTCTATGAATGGAGGTGAAATATTTGTACCTAAACTTAAATCATATAATATTATGGATTTAGCAAGAGCCATTAATCCATATAAAAAAATTAAAATAATTGGAATTAGAAAAGGCGAGAAAATCCACGAAGAACTTCTAAATGCTTCAGAATTTCAAAATACTTTAGAAAATAAAGATAGCTTTAAGATTTTACCTCTTAAAGATTTTAAAAAAGTTAACTTAAATTACAGGAATTCATATAATAGTTTTGATAACAAGCCATATTTGAAAATAAATCAGTTAAAAACTTTGATAAAATTAAATAAAAAAATTTTTTTAATTTAGTTCAATAATAATGATATCTTATGGAAAGCAAAGCATTGATAAAAGTGATCTAAAAAGTATTTTAAAATGTTTAAAAAGTGATTTTTTAACTCAAGGTCCGTTAGTAAAAAAATTTGAAAATAATTTATCTAATTATCTAGGATTTAAATACTGTATATCAGTTTCTAGTGGAACATCGGCAATGTTCTTGATTAGTCAGTTATTAAGATGGAACAAAGGTGATATAGTGGCAATTCCACCAATAACTTTTTTGTCGACAGCTTCAATAATTGAACAATGCAACGCAAAACCTCTCTTTATTGACATAAATTCTGAAAACAATTGTATGTGTCCAAATAAATTAGAAAAAGAACTAATTAAAGATAAAAAAAAAAAAATCAAAGCCGCGGTTATTACAGATTTTGGAGGTGTGCCAGCAGACTGGAAAAAATTCTATAATTTAAAAAAAAAATATAATTTTACTTTGATAAATGATCAATGTCATGCTTTGGGAACTAAGTATTATGGTTCAAAAAAGTACTCTAGTAAATACTCTGATTTTAGCACTTTAAGTTTTCATCCGGTCAAGGCAATTACTACAGGAGAAGGTGGAGCACTTCTCACAAACTCAAAAATAATTGATAAAAAAGCAAAGATTTTAAGATCTCATGGGATAGAGAGAGACTCAAAAACATACTGGAAGTATAAGGTTAGAACTCTTGGTTATAACTTGAGGTTATCAGATATAAATTGCGCCCTTGGAATAAGTCAATTAAAAAAAATAAATAAATTTATAAATAAAAGAAGAAAAATTGCAATAATTTACAATAATTTTTTTAAAAATAAATCACTTTTTAAAATACCTCAAAATAATAAAAATTTTTCAAATTCATATCACCTATACCCTTTATTGATAAATTTTGAAAAATTAAAAATTAACAAAAATTTCTTAATAAGATATTTTTTAAAAAATAAAATTAAACTTCAAGTTCATTATATACCTATAAACCTACAGCACTATTATTTAACAAAATATAAATTAAAAAAAAATAAATATGTTAATTCATTTAACTATTTTAAAAGAACGGTCTCCTTACCAATTAATTATGATATGAAAAATACAGAATTAAATCGAGTATTAAAGACTTTTAAAAATTTTTTAAAAAATTTAAAATGAAATCAATAAATAATTTTAATAGCATTGATTTTTTAAATAACTGTAATGAAGATGGAGGTTTGCGTAGAAAAGGAATTTTTAAAAAAACTGAAAAAGAAAAACCACTAATATCAATTATAACCGCAGTTTATAATAGTGAAAAACACTTAGAGGAAAGCTTTAAAAGTTTGCATAAACAATCTTACTCAAATTATGAACATATTGTTGTGGATGGAGGATCAAAAGATGGATCATTGGATATAATTAAAAAATATGAAGATAAAATTGACTACTGGTCTTCAAAAAAAGATAAGGGAATTTATGATGCGTTTAATATTGGAATGAAACTCTCGAAAGGAGATTATATTGGATTTCTAAACTCCGATGATGTTTATACTGAAAATGCTTTAGGTATTTTACATAAATATATTTTACAATTTCCAGAAAAAGATTTTATTTTTGGATCAGTTAAAAAACACTGGGGAATATTGCACGGTTATAAACCTTATAAAATTTATTGGAGTTGGGGATTTTATTCAAGCCACTCTACAGGATTTTTCATTAAAAAAAATTCAGCAAAAAAGATTGGATTATATAATTTAAAATATAAATTTTCTTCTGACTACGACTATTTTTTTAGAATGATAGTAAAAAATAAGCTAGACGGAGTGGCTACAAAAAAAAATGAAATATTTGGCATTTTTAGAAGAGGAGGTTTTTCAAGCACAATAGATTTTAAGTCACACTTTTTTGAGGAAATTCAGATTAGAATTGATAATGGTCAGAATTTATTTTTAGTAATAATAATTTTTATTTATAAATTTATTAAAAATTTAAAAAAAATGAGATTAAATAAATGAATATTCTAGTTACAGGAGTTGCAGGTTTTATTGGTTTTAATCTTGCACAAAATTTTATTAAAAAAAAAAATTTTGTGTATGGAATTGATAACTTTGACAACTATTATTCCACAAAAATAAAAAAAAAAAGAGTCAATATATTAAGAAAAAAAAATAATTTTATTTTTAAAAAAATAGATATAACAAACAAGAAAACATTAAATAGTTTTTTTAAAAATAAAAAAATTGATATAATAATTCATTTAGCTGCCCAAGCCGGTGTAAGATATTCATTAAAATATCCCAACAAGTATTTAGATGTAAATATTGTAGGTTTTTTAAATATTATAAAAGCAATAAAGAACAAAAAAGTAAAAAAATTTATTTACGCTTCTTCAAGCTCTGTTTATGGAGATAGTAATAAATTTCCATTAAAAGAAAATTATGTTTTAAATCCAAAAAATATTTATGGAGAAACTAAAAAAATTAATGAGCAAATAGCAAGACAGTACTCAAAAATTTATAAGACTAATTTTATAGGATTAAGATTTTTTACTATATATGGAGAATGGGGCAGACCAGATATGTTTATGTTAAAATTGTTTAAAGCTTTTAAGTTAAAAAAAATATTTTATCTTAATAACTTTGGTAATCATTTAAGAGATTTTACTTACATTGGTGATGTAGTAACAATAGTTGATAGATTAATTAAAAAGAAATTAAATAAAAATGAAATTTTTAATATATGTTCAAATAATCCAATAAATATTTACAAAATAATTAAAAAATTTAAACGAAATAATAGTTTAAGGCTGAGACTTATAAAATTACATAAAGCAGATGTTTTAAAAACTCATGGAGACAATTTAAAGACAAAAAAAATATTAGCATTTAAAAAATATTCTAATTTTGATGAAAAATTTAACCAAACATTTAATTGGTATTTAAAAAATAAAATTTATAACCTATAGGCTAAATATTTGAAAATAAATTTAGTTTTTGGATCTTCAGGCACAATTGGTCTTTCTTTACATAAGACAATAAATAATAAAAGGAATTTTTTATTTTATTCTAATAAAAAATTTAAAAAATTTAATAGATGGAACTTAAATAAAAGCTTGAGATATTTTCCAATTAAAAATATTGAAAATTGTTATTTTTTAGCAAGTCCAAGAATTTTTAATAGAAATTTTAAAAAAAAAATTTTTAACCAAGAGATCTACTGGCTCAAAAATGTAATTAAAAATTTAAAAATTAAAAAATTAATATATTTGTCATCCTCAAGTGTTTATTATAATAAAAATCATGTAATTGGATCTGCGAAAAGAAAATGTGAAAAAATTATCATCAATAATTCAAAAAAATTTCAAAACTATCAAATTTGGCGTCCATTCAATTTAGTAGGTTATAACCATATATATTCAGATCACTTTTTTAATTTACTTTATAAAAAAATGTTTATTAGAAAAAAATCTAAATCAGATTTTTTTGGTAGTTCGAATGATTTAAGAGGGTTTTCCGATGTAAACGATTTTGTAAAGGTCTTGCTAAAATTTTCATCAAATAATATAACTTTTATTAAGGATTATGGTAATTTAGATCTAATAAGTTGTGCAGATATTGTCAAGTTATTCAATAAATATTATTTTAAAATTAATAAAAAGAAATTCATAGTAAAATTTAAATCTCAAAAAAAAAATATTAATGGTATAAAAATAAAAAAAAATAATATTTATTATAAAAAAAAAATCAATTAAAGTTTTAGAAAATTATTTGAAAAGTAGGTTAAGTGAAAAAAAAATGTAAAATATGTAATGAAAAATTTTTAGATTTTATTAATTTAGGAAAACATCCATGTGCAGATACATTTTTAAAAAATAAAAAGTTATCTAAAAATTTAAACAAAGTTTCATTAAAAGTTGGTTTTTGCAAGTGTTCTCATTTGACAGCAATATTTCCCGTACCACAAAAAGAAAGATATCAAAGGTATGATTATTCCTATACTTCTGACAATTCTCCAGTTTCAAGAAGTCATTTTAAACAAATAGCAAAAAATATTTGTAAAAAATACAATTTAAATAATGATAGCTTAGTAATCGAGGCAGGAAGCAATGATGGAACTTTTTTAAAAGAAATCACTAATTATTCTAAATCTAAAATTCTTGGAATCGACCCCTCTCACAATATAAATATTTTGGCAAATAAAAAAAATATTCCCACGTTAACTGATTTTTTTAATTTTAAAACTTCTGAAAAAATAAAAAAAAAAATTGGTAGAGCTGATATTTTTTATGGCGCCAATGTTTTCAATCATGTTGATGATAATTTAGACTTTTTAGATGGCGTATATAATATATTAAAAGATGATGGAAAAATGATTTTAGAGGTTCCAGATTTAAATTCCTTAATTCAAAAAGTTGGATTTGACACAATTTATCATGAGCATAGACATTATTACTCTGAAAAATCATTAGAGAAGATCTTAAAAATTAAAAATTTTAGTATTATAAAAATTGAAAAAATTAACTATATGGCAGGATCTATAAGAGTTTATGCTCATAAAAAAATTAATAAGATAAAAAAAATTAAATTATCTAAAGTTAGCTTAAGGGAATTCTTAGTATTTAAAAAAAAAATCAAATTAGTAATCAAATTGATGAAAAGATTTGTTATTAATAATATTAATAAAAAGGTAAAAGTTTATGGAATTGGCGCGGCGACAAAAGGTAATACACTGTTAAATTGTTGTAACTTTAATGAAAAAAAAATTATTTTTATACTTGAAAAATCAAAATATAAAATTGGTAAATTTACACCTGGATCAGGAATTAAAATTATAGATGAAAAAGGTCATTCTTATAAAAGTGCTTATGTGATTTTACCTTGGAATATAACTAGGCATTTAAAAAAAAAATTTGAAAAAAATAAAAAAACAAAATACATATCCATTCAGGAAATTATAAAAAAAATATGAAATTTGTAATTTTAGATGTATATCCAGGTAAACACCATAGATTAATAAAAGATACTGCAGGTGGATATGGAACAGGAAATGATTTTGGAAAAACCTTTTTTTCTAAATTTTTAAATTTTTTTGTAAATGGAATGATAGGAATGCCTCCTATAAATATAATGTATGTTTATAGTATTTTAGAAGCTGAAGAAGTTTTTTATACTAGAAATTATAAAGATAAAGAAGTTGTTGACGCAGATTATATCATTTTGTCTTCTTCAATCATTGCACACGAAACCGAGTTAGATGCACTCAATTTTTTAAAATTACTTAATAAAAAAGTTTTTATTGTGGGTATTTTTGCAAATACGTTTAAAAAAAAATATCTTATTGGTGATTCAGTAATAATTCCAGGCGAAGCAGAAAATTTTTTCTTAAAAATTAAAAAAAATAAAAAATTAAATAAAGAAATTTTAGATAGTTTTTTTGGAACTGACAAAAAGCAAATTGAGAATGGTTTTTTAGAAAATTTAGATGAATTACCTTACCCTAAATGGGATAAATATTTAGAAAAAAAATTACCTTTAAGAAATCATTTTTTAGATTATGATAATAGAATAGCAATACCAATTTTAGCTACTAGAGGATGCCCATATTCTTGTTTCCAATATTGTACGTATCCTTTACAACAAGGCAGAAAAGTAAGAGCTAGAAGTCCTGAAAATATAGTAAATGAAATAAAATATTGGAATAACAATTTTGGAATAAAAAAATTTGTATTCAGAGATCCAGTATTTTCAATTAACAGAAAGCACACTATTGAACTTTGTAATTTAATAATAAAAGAAAAAATAAAAATTAGTTATTTAATTGAGACACATCTTAACAATTTAGATGACGAAATTATTGAATTATTAAAAAATTCGGGATTAAAAATGGTTTATGTTGGTATTGAGTCTTCAGATATGAATGTTTTAAGCAATATAAGTAGATTTACAGTTAAAAAAGATAAACAATTTGAAGTAATTGAAAAACTAGGAAAAAAAAATATTTCAGTTAAATCAATGTTTATGATTGGAAATCCAGATGACAATTTTAAAACTGTAAAACAAACAATAGAATATGCAAAATTATTACCTCATCATTTAGTTCAGTTTAGTGTTTTTACACCATACCCTGGAACACCAATATTTAAAAACTATGAAAATATTATAAGTGAAAAAAAAATGGAAAATTTTAATCAGTATAACTTAGTTTTTAAACATAAAAATTTAGATCAAAATGATATAGATTTTTTAAAAAATAAAGCTTATGTAAAATATTACTTAAGTCCCAAACATATTTTTCGTCTTATCAAAATAATTTTAATTTCAAAATTTCAAAATGTTTTTAGCTGGGTGGGGTAACAATATAAAAAAAGACTGCAAAGTATTTGAACCCATCAATATAGATGAAGTTAAAAAGTATATTAAATTAAATGAAAGTTTTATTTTTAGAGGTTTGGGAAGATCTTATGGAGACAGTTCAATTCAACCTAAATCGACAATACTTACCAAAAAATTAAATAAAATAATTTACTTTGACAAAAAAAAGGGACTTATTAATGTTCAAGCTGGCATTTCAATATCTGAAATATTAAAAATTGTAGTTAAAAATGGATGGTTTATGCCTGTAACACCTGGTTCAAAGTATATTTCTATAGGAGGCATGATAGCTGCCAATTGTCATGGAAAAAATCATCATAATGTAGGGGGTTTTCAAAACTTTGTTACAGAGATTAGTTTATTAATTGGCAACAAAATAATTAGATGTAGTAAAAAAAAAAATTCAAATTTATTCAATTTTGTATTTGGTAGCATGGGTTTAACTGGATTTATCATAAGTTGCAAATTTAAATTAATAAAAATAAATTCCCAATATATTTATCAAGAAAAAATCAAGACTTATAATTTACAAGAAACTTTAAAACTATTTAATAAAAGTAAAAATTGGGAATATTCAGTAGCTTGGATTGACACTTCAGCAAAAAAAAATTTTTTAGGTAGATCAATATTTTTTAGAGGAAAACATGAGAAAACAAAAAAAAAAATACCCATAAGTAATAAAAATTATTTTCTTATATTATTTTCAAAAATTTTAAATAAAACACAAATTAAAATAAATTTTTTTAATAATATCTTTATTAAATACTTAAATAATATTTATTTTTTTTTAAATAAAAATGAAAATGGCTACATTCATTATGAAAAATTTTTTTATCAATTAGATAAAATTTCTTGTTTAAATCAATTATATGGAAAAAAAGGATTTATATCTTATCAATTTTGGATACCTTTAAATTCATGTAAAAACGCAATTCCAAAAATATTTAATATAATTACAAAATATAAGGTTTATTCATTTATTTCTGTTATTAAATTACTTGGTATAAATAATAACAAACTTTCTTTTGGAGGAAAAGGTTATACTCTTGTTTTTGACTTTCCAGTGACCAAACATACAGAAAAAATGTTAAAAAATTTAGATAAAATTGTTTATAAGTTTAGAGGTCAAATATATTTAGCAAAGGATAGTAGGATTAATAAATTTAATTTTTTCAAAACTAATATTGAGTTTAAGAATCCCAACTTTGTAAAATTTAGAAAAAAATACTTTAAAAAGTATAATTCTTTGCAGTCAGAAAGATTGGGAATTTAATTTACTTCATGTCACAAAAATTAGCACTAGTTACAGGAGGAACCAGGGGAATTGGTTTAGAAGTAGTTAAAGAACTTCTAAAAAAAAATTATAAAATAGTAGTTATAGGCAGAGATAATACAAATATAGAAAAAATAAATAATGATAATGATACTAATAAAGTAGAATTTATACATTGTGATCTAAGTGAAACAGATAAAGTCAAAGAATTAATTCCTAAACTAAAAAATTTAGATAAAATAGATTTATTAATAAATAATGCCGGTGCTTTATTTATGCATAGACAAATTAATTCTTCTGGTATTGAAAAAACTTTTGCACTAAACTATTTATCACATTTTCAAATTACAATTGGTATTTTAGAGCAAATAAAAAAATCTAATGATGGTAGAATAATAAATGTATCCTCTAATATGCATAGATTATTTAATTTAAATATTAATGATTTGGAAAATAAAAAAAATTATAATGGTTGGAAAGCTTATTCTCATTCAAAATTATTAAACATACTTTTTACTTATTTATTATCAAAAAAACTAAGCAATAATGTTTCTTGCAACTGTATGTCACCTGGTTTTATAGATAGTGAATTTGGAAATAATAATAAGAGTGTTTTTAGAACTTTCATAAAAATAGCCAAGAAATTATTGGCTAAAAATACAAAAAAAGGAGCAGAAACCATTTTATTTTTGTCTAGAGATCAAAATATTTCTAATATAACAGGTAAATTTTTTCAAAATTGTAAAATTAAAAAAACTAGCAGTCAAACTTATGATCTAGAATTAATGAATAAAGTCTGGGAATTGAGTTTAAATTATTTAAAGAATTGATTTTAATTAAATCTAGCAAATGGCCAAATTGTACTACTTTCAATTTCATTATTAAAAATATCAAAAAAATAATTTAAAACATATGCTAAATCATAGTTAAACATTGATGATCTTAAATCTCCTTGCCAAACCCAACTATATGGAAACATTATCCAAATTAAAAAAATAAATGATAATTCAGTATTTTTGATTGTCTTTAAAAAATTGTTATTACAAATTATATAATAAACAATTAACATAAATGAGCATGCGGAGTAGACTCTGGTATGATCATCTACTATTGGTAATATGAATAATATTAAAAAAATAGAGATAATAAAAGGATATTTATATTTAGTTTCAAAAAAAAATTTTAAAATTAAAATCCACCCAACACCAAGAGAAAACCAAATTATATTATAAAAATTAAAGTAAAAATTATAAATTAGGTGCAACAAAGCATTGTAAATCCAGTTTAATCTTCCTTGAGTTAAGTCTTCACTAGAATATATTTCATAAAGAATAACTTTTCCTAAAATTAAACCTAATAAAAATATTATAATGAAAGTAAAGCTCAGCTTAATATTTTGATCTTTTTTATAAAATAATTTTTCCAAAATTTTGCAAACTAATAAAACACTTATAGATACAATTCCAATTTCAAAGTGTTGTAATCCAATGCCCAATGAACATAAAATAATTACAAATAAATTTTTATAGTACAACAATGTTAAAGTTAACAGAATTAATATAAGAGAATCATAACCTATCCAGTAAAAACTAGTCATGGATACTGGAAAAATAAAAAAAATAATTAATGATTTTTTTTGATGTTTTTCATTAACAAATTTTTTGATTAAAAATATAAATATAACTAAAAAAAATATAGCTAAAAATAAATGGAAAATAAAAAATGATATTTTTGTATTTAAATTTAGCAAGTAAGCAATAAATGGACTTAACCAACTACTATAAAGATAATATTTGTTTACTTCATTCCCAAAGACATTGTTAAAAGGATCTTTAGCAATTTCCAACATATTCCAAAGTGCCGGGTGATACCATACTCCAGTCTTAAATAAAGATATAATAAGTAATAAAATAGCAAGTTTTTTAAAACTCAAATTTGTTATATAGTTACTTAAACAAATAAAAAATTTATTCATCTTTTAAATATATATTTTTAGTTGAAATAATATATATAAATATTAATTATAAAAATAATGAAAGTTAAAATATCACATTCCGATAATAGGGGAGAAATTTTTGATATTTTTGTTAATTCTCCTAAAGATCATTGTTCTTTAATTACATCAAAAATAGGAGCAGTTAGAGGAAATCATTTTCATAAAATAAGTACACAGTACACATTTATAATAAGTGGAAAATTTAAAATTTATAGAGCAAAAGTAGATGAGAATGGAACTATAATTAATGAAATTAAAGTTGACACAATAGGAGAAAACGAATTAATTGAACACCAGCCTTATGAAGCACATACCTTAGTATCTCTTGAAGATGATGGAAAAATATTGGCTTTTGCCTGCGGCAAACGCGGAGGTGAATTTTATGAAGATGATACTTATAGATTAGAAAAAAAATTGAATAATTAAATAAATTTTTTATAAATTTTATTTAGATTTAAAATTGTATTTTGCCATGTAAATATTTTTACTCTTTTGCGTCCAAGTTCAATTAAATTTTTTCTTAAATCATTCGAGTATAAAATTTTTTCTATTGCATGATTTATTTCTTCAGGACTTTCTGCGTTAAATTTAACTGCAGCATTTCCAACTGCTTCATTAATTGCTTCATTGTTACTAGTTAAAACTGGGCAATCGAAAGACATTGCCTCGAGAGGAGGAAATCCGAAACCTTCATTTTTTGAAGGATAAATCATTGCTGTTGCTGTTGAATAAAATTCAATTAGTTTTTTATCATCTCCTAGAAAATGTTTGATTTTAGTTTTTTCAATTTTTAATTCATTTATTAAATTATTTTCATCTTTAGTAAATTCTTCACCACCAAAACATACTAAATCAAAGTCATTTAAAATTTTTTTGTTTATAGATAAGGCTTTTAAAACATTTTTAAAATTTTTATATCTTTTCCTACTTCCAACATAGAGCAAAAAAGGTCTTTCAGCTTTTTTAAAATTTTCTATTTTTTTTGTGAATAAAGGAACTCCTTGGTATAAAACTGAAGTACGTTCTTTATCTATTTTGTAGTATTTAATTAAATCATTTTGAGTTTTTAACGATGAGCATATTATATGATCTGAGTAATCCAGTGACTTTTTTTTAGGCAGTTGATTATTTTGTAAATTATAACTTTTACTATAAATTTCATGATTTAAATCCCATACATTTATGATTTTTATAGCCTTGTTAGTTTTATAAAATAAGTTGTTGTAGTAGGTTTGATGTACAATATTAGGTTTTGAAATTTTAATATAATTATTGCAAATGGTAAAATTAATGAAATTTAATATTTTTGTAGAAAATAAAGGTATATTTTTTATTTTTTTAATACCAAAAAAACTGATTTTTTTTTTATTTATATACTCATTTACATAAATTGGAGCGAGTATCTTAACATCTGTGTTTGTTTTTTTTAATTCATCAGCTAATTCTAAAAAATATCTTGATACTCCTCCATATTTTTGAATAAAAAAAATTCTATAATCAATTAAAACTTTCATAATAAATTTATATATTTTTTTTTTTATTTTTTAAGCCACCCAAAAATTGTGGCAAAATACTTTTTAAATACCATAGCCATCTTGAAATAAACTTGTTTCTTGAATTATAACCTAGAAATATTTCATGCTGTCTGATTTCTTTTTTAGAAAAAAAATTTGATGCTGAACTTACATTTGATTTTACATATAATAGCCCTCTACATATAGAAAGCAATAAAGTTTCAATAATTATCTCTCTTCCCAATAAATATCTATGATTTTTTCTTGGATAGAAATTAAAAGCATCTATATTTTTTGACTTAAAAAAATTGGTATAAATAAGTTTATCATTATAAAATTTTTTCATAAATTTAAGATAGTCTATTTCCTCAGTTACAAGGAAAATTTTTTTATATTTATGTTTTTTAATTAATTGATCTATATGTTGTCTAATAAGTTTTTTATTTAAAGGAAATGCATGTCCTCTAGCTCTTTTATATGTAGTTCCTCTAAAATGTACACCCAATATATTCTGTTCATTTTTAAAATTAATTTTTTTTATTTTTAAAAATTCTTTGTATAATTTTTTTTTTATATTTATTTTTTTTTTTATTTTATTAAATTTTTTTTCAAAAAGTTCCAAAGTCATATTATTTTCAAAATTATTGTTTGTGATAAACACATTTTTACTCTTATAAACTTCTTCCAAAGTATACTTTGAAACTTTTTCAAAATAATATTCCCATGCATTATAAGTTCCATTTACTATATTTTTTTCGTTATAAATTGTTGGAAAATTTTTCATATCAACAACAGGTATAAAATTATGTTGTTTGGCAATTAAGAGATGATTCATAACAAAT
>MDSW01193196.1_pt1 | contig 38186 bp, 35 predicted proteins | sample 811171 | NCBI WGS metagenome assembly MDSW01 (sample SAMN05326641, study PRJNA326480) | marine metagenome | isolation source: seawater | place: Atlantic Ocean: North West | collected 2012 | reverse complement strand
TTCTTGTAAATCTTTCCTCTTCAACAGCTGTAATTAATTTTCCATCTTTAATAATACAAGCTGATGAGTCAGCATGATAAGCATTTATTCCAATAATATACATTAATTTTTATAATTTTTTAGATTTAAAGGTTTATCTAAAACGTCAACAGGGTATTTTTTCTTTTCAACTTCTATAAATATATTTTTATCCTTAAGTGTTTCATAAGAATTCCCAGAATTAACATATCCAAAAGATAAATTTTTTTCATAACAAAATGAATAATTTCCAGAAGTTGTGCGACCTATAATTTCATCATCTAAATAAATAGGTTCGTCATGTAAAAGTAATGGTTCTCCTGGTTTATTATTTTTTAAAGTGAACATCATTAGTCTTTTTTCTAATTTTTTATCTTTAATTTTCATAAGCGCACTTTTTCCAATAAAATCAATATTTTTTTTATAGCTGATTGCAAATCTTAGACCTGCTTGATATTGATTTTCTTCAGGAGAAACATCGTGCCCCCAATGAACAAAACCGCTTTCCATTCTCATAATATCCATTGCATGCATACCACAATTGCTTAATTGATATTTTGTTCCTTTTTCCACAATTAAATTATATATCTCTTTTGCTTTTTCTTTTTCTATATAAAGCTCAAAACCAAGTTCACCTACATAGGATAACCTTTGTGCCCATACTTTAATTTTATTAATATTTATATATTTCCCAGTTCCAAATTTAAAATTTTCGTTGTAAAAGTTATCATTACTTAATTCTTTCATTAAATCTCTACTTTTTGGACCAAATACGCCCAAAACACAATAGTCATCTGTCACATCTGATAATTTAACATTATCAGACAAATATTTTTCTATATGAAATTTATCGTGCTCTCTATTTGCTGCAGAAGTTATTATTCTAAAAGTATTTTCACCAATACAGACAACTGTCAAATCTGTTTCAATCCCGCCATCTTTATTCAACATTTGAGTATAAGTACATTTACCGATTTCATTTTTAATATTTGCCGTACAAATCTTTTGAAGTTCATCATGTACGGTTTCTCCTTTTATTTCGTATTTAGAAAATGGTGATAGTTCAAACAAACCAACATTTTCTCTTGTGTTTTTAGTTTCAAACTCAGCTGAAGGATACCAATTTTGATAATTATAAGAATATTCATATTCAGCTTTTTTACCGTTTTTAGAAAACCACATCGGCCTTTCATATCCACTTGAAACACCAAAACATGCACCTGCTTTTTTTAATTCTTCATGATAAGGAACTAATATTTTATTTCTTGAAGTTTTATGTTGCTTGAATGGCCAGTGCATTCCGTACAAATCTCCTAATGTTTCTGTAATTCTTTCTTTAATAAATTTTTCTTCTGAATGAAAATTTTGAAATCTTTTAATATCATAAATAAACAAATCCTCATTGATATGTCCATTCATTAACCATTCTGCAGTAACTTTCCCAACACCTCCTCCACTTCCAATTCCAATACTATTTAAACCACAACAAGCAAATAAATTTTTAACACCTGGAACTTCTCCTAAAAGTGTATTTGTATCTGGAGTAAATGACTCTGGTCCTGCAAAAAATTTTCTAATTCCTGCTTTTTCTAAAAGTGGAACTCTTTTCAAAGCCGCTTCTAAATAGGGTTCAAAATGTTCAAAGTTTTCAGGAAATTCTCCATATGAAAAGTCCTCGGGAACTCTACTGGTTTTATTAAATGCTGGAATTGATTTACCTTCAAATATTCCAATTAACATTTTGCCTGCGTCTTCTTTTAAATAAAGACTATCATCAAAATCTCTCAGAACAGGTATATTTTTTGGTAATTCTTTAATTCCTTCAGTTATTACATAAAAATGTTCTGCAGGATACAAGGGAATACTAAAACCTGAGTCTTCCCCAATTTGTCTAGACCACATTCCGGTTGCAAGTACTACATATTCACATTCTATAGCTTGTCCATTGACAATAACTCCGGCTATCTGTCCCTTTTTTTTTATTATTTTTTCAACTGGTGATTTTTCATATATTTTAACTCCTTCTTTTCTTGCTGCTTTTGCTAGTAAGTTTGTTACACCGATTGGGTCTGCTTGACCATCATCTGGCATAAAAATTCCACCTAAAATATTTTTTTCATTAATAATTGGGTAAATCTTTTTTATTTGATCAACATTTAATACCTCAACATTAACATCATATAATTGGGCTGTTGTTGCTTGTCTTTTCAGTTCCTGCCACCTACCTTTTGTAGTAGCTATGGACAAAGCACCATTAAGTTTTAAACCACTTGAATAATCAATTTCTTTTTCTAATTTTTTATAAAGTTCTAATGAATATTTTCTAATCTTGGTTATTCCCGAAGAAGGTCCTAATTGACTGACAAGACCCGCTGCATGCCAGGTAGTTCCAGAAGTTAATTGATCTCTTTCTAATAGAATTGTATCTTTCCATCCAAATTTAGCTAAATGATAAGCGCAAGATGCTCCCACAACACCTCCACCAATTACAATAACTTTAGAAGTTTTTGGAAGATTTTTATTCATATTTTAAATTGTTTAATCTATGATAAAAGTAAATTCAAATTTAATTTGTAAAAATGTATAAAAGATTTCCAACAAAAAAAATTATAAATAGTAAAAAATTTTATATCAGTTATATCAATAAAAAATATGATTTACTTAAAAATGTAGATTTTAATGAATTAGATAGAATAATAAAAACAACAAAAAAATGTATTAAAAGCAACAATATAATTTATTCTTGTGGCAATGGTGGATCTTCTTCACTAGCAGATCATTTCACCTGCGATTTTATAAAACAAACAAATAATAAAACTAATTATAAATTAAAATCAATATCATTGGCTTCAAACTTTTCACTAATATCTGCAATTGCAAATGATATTAATTTTAATGAAATTTTTTCTTTTCAAATAGAAAAACTATGTAAAAAAGGAGATATTATTTTTTTATTTTCTGTTTCTGGAAATAGTAAAAATTTAATTAATGCAGTGAAGCAAGCAAATAAAAAAAAAATTAAAACTATATCTTTTACAGGTTTTGATGGAGGAAAATTAGCAAAATTGACTGATTATAATATTAATTTTCCAATGGCAAACTATGGTATAGTTGAAGACTGCCATGTTAGTATGATGCATTTTTTAAGTCAATTTTTGAGAAACATAAAAATTAAGTCTAAGAATTATAAAAAAATAAATTTTTAAAATAATTTAAATAAAATGAAAAATATTCTTGTCACCGGTGGAGCTGGTTATATTGGTAGTCATGTGTGTCATTTATTAATTGATCAAGGTTATAAAGTAACGTGTATTGATAGTTTAATTACAGGAAATTCACAATTATTACCTAAAGATGTTGATTTAAAAGTTTTTGATATTGCCGAAAAAGAAAAAGTTTCTGATTTAATAAAAAATAATCAATTTGATTTAGTTATGCACTTTGCAGGCTTAATTAGAGTAGACGAGTCAGTTAAAGATCCAGATAAATATAAAAATTTTAATTTCACCAAGGCTAAAATTTTTTTAGAAAACTGTTACAAAAATAATTTGAAAAAGGTAATTTTTTCATCAACAGCATCAGTATACGGAAATACAACAAATAATTTTGTATCAGAAGAAGATAAACTTAATCCTTTAAACCCTTATGCATCATCAAAACTTGAATTAGAAAATTTTATTAAACAATCTTCGAAAAAATATAATTCTCAATATATTATACTAAGATATTTTAACGTAGCAGGAGCAGATAGAAATTTGAGATCTGGATTAGTTTCAAAAAATTCAAGCCATTTAATTAAAATTGCATCTGAAGTTGCAGTTGGAAAGAAAGATAAACTTACAATCAATGGGGGTGATTATAAAACTAAGGATGGTACTGCTGTTAGAGACTATATTCATGTTTCTGATTTAGCTGATATACATTTAACTTGTGCAAAATATTTAGTAGAAAATGGAAAGTCAGATATTTTTAACTGTGGTTACGGAAAGGGTTATACTGTAAAAGAAGTAGTTAATATCTTTAACGAATTTCTTGATAAAAAAATTCAATATACAATTGGACCAAGACGAACAGGTGATTGTGAATATATTGTAGCAAATTCAAATAAATTTAAAAAAACCTTTTCTTGGAGTCCCAAGTTTATGAATTTAAAAGATATTTTAAAAACTGCTTATGAATGGGAAAAAAAATTGAAAATAAGAAATTTATAAATTAAATTAATAAATGAAAAAAATTAAGAAAACTATTTGCTTTGATATAGATAATATTATTTGCAGAACAACTAAATCCAATTATAAAAAATCTAAGCCAATTAAAAAGAATATAGTATTTATAAATAACCTATACAAAGAGGGTCATCAAATAAAAATTTTTACCGCAAGATATATGGGAAGAAATAATGATAATATAATAATGGCAAAAAGAAGCGCAAAGAAATTAACAATAAATCAATTAAAAAAATGGAAAGTTAAGTTTCACAAATTATACTTTGGAAAACCATCGTCAGATTTATATATTGATGATAAGAATTTAAATTATAAGTCTAACTGGATTAAAGATTTAAAAAAAATTATTTAAATAAAGTGATTAAAAAAATTATATTTAAAGGAATTACATTTTCTAATTTTAAAAATACAAAATTTGTTGATATATTTAAACCAAAAGGTCTTTATTTATTCCCATCAGCACCAGGTATTTCAAGTATTGATAGTGCTAAAAAATATTATAATTCCCTAAAAAAAGCAGATTTAGTGTTTTTCGATAGTAGTTTCTTTGTTATTTTACTTAAAATATTTAAAAATATAAACGTCGAAAGATTTTCTGGGTATAAATTTTTAAAATATTTTTTTATTTATTTAAAAAAAAATAATAATTCATCAATTTTTTTAATTGAACCTTCAAAAAATATTTCGGTAAGTAATAAAAAGTATATTTTAAATCTTGGTATTAAAAAGAAGAATTTTAATAATTATATAGCTCCAATTTATAATTCTTCAGAAATAAATGACCAAATATTAATAAAAAATTTAAAAAAAAAAAAACCTAATATAATTTTAATTAATATAGGGGGAGGTGTGCAGGAAGTATTAGGACTGTATTTAAAAAAAAATTTACATCATAATTGTAAAATTTTATGTACTGGAGCAGCAATTTCTTTTTTTACTGGACAACAAGCACCAATAAATGATTTTATTGATAAATTTTATTTAGGTTGGCTAATAAGAATTATTTATAATCCAAAAATGTTTTATAAAAGATACTTTTATTCACTTAAATTAGTAAAAATTGTAATGTTTAACAGAGTAAAAATAATAAGATAATTTTTATTTTAAAAATTTAAATATAGAGCTTTTATTTTTAGCTTCATAGCTGGTTTCGCTTAAAAAAATCATATTTAATTTATTTTCATAAAAGTTTATAATTTTTTGATTTTCGTTAAATAAACTGTAGTCATTTATTTTATTAACTTTATTAAATCCATCAAATCCAATTAAAAAAATTTTTTTGGCTTTAACTTCATATGCTGCGGCTAAGGATATAGCTAATGGAGAATTGTTAATCTTTTTATTTAATATATTTTTTTTTAATTTAAAAAAATTATTAGTTTTTTTTGGTAATAAAGTCTTATCATCTAAAAAATCATTAATTAAAAATTTATTCTTTTTTAAAATATTATTATTTATTTTTGATATTTCATTACCTGTTATGCATATAATTGAGCTTAAAGTTAAATTATTAAAAAATTCAATATTTCTTGAGCTTGAGAAAATGACATATATATTTTTGTTTTCTCTTAAAAATTCTTTTAAATAATTAATTTTTTTTTTTACTGAACTCCCTCCTCCTATGATTAGAACAATTTTTTTTTTTAAATTTAAATTTTTTATAATATTAATTTTTTTTCTATTTTTTTTATAAAGATATGTGACGATATCATTCATATTATATCTTCTTGATTTAATTAGTTGCATTGCCTCTGATTGTGGAGAGTTTGTAGAACCAGATATCATATATGGTAAACTTGTTCCCCACTTTTCTTCAACTTTAATTTCTTCAAACATATCAACTACATTTCCGATATTTTTAAAATTATTTATTTTTAATTTATTTAATTTAATTCCAAGATAAGATAGTAGTAATTCTGTTTTTAAGTTTCCTGCTCCCCTGCCCATTCCCGTAAACGTACTATCTAAATATTCTACTCCATTATTTATTGCTTCAATAGAATTTGATAGTGCCAATTCTAAATTATTATGACTATGGAAACCTATTTTTAAATTAACATCAAATGATTTTAATATTTTTATAATTTTAGTAACATCGCCTGGTACCAAAGAACCATATGAATCTACTAGATAGATTATATCAAAATATCTTTTTAATTTAATAACATTGGAAAAAATTTTTTGATCCTTAAGTATTAGATGTGAGTACATCAAATTTACAGAAACGATAAAACCCAAATTTGATACAGTTTTTAAATACCCATCAATTTTTTTAATTTTTTTTGGATTTATTGCAAATCTAATAATGTCTACATAGTTTCTACATTCTTTTAGATTTTTCTCTAATTCCTTGGGTGTTTTCCAATCTTTAATATCAATCATAATTGATATTTTTTTTTTCTTACCTAATTTTTTTCTAATAGTTTTGAGTTTTGATTTTGTAAGGTAATAGTATTCACCTAAGTATGATTTTTTATTTTTATTTCCTCTATATCCAACTTCAATTATATCTATTGGTAGATATTTTATTAAATTGAAGTAATTGTTAACTAGATTATCGCTGAAATCCCAATCCGTATAATATCCTCCATCTCTAAGCGTGCAATCCAAAATTTTCATAGTAAAACTATTATATATTAATTTTAATGTTTAAAATATGTAAAAATATAAAACTTAGAATAATTATTTTTTAATCTAATTCAAATTTATTTTTATAATCTATCTTTAATTTCTCTGGTTGTTTTTGTTTGTCTAGGAAACAATTTCCAATAATAAGATTATCCAATTCAGTACCCATAAAACATCTAAACGCATCTTGTGGTGTATTTACTATTGGTTCGCCCCTTACGTTAAATGAAGTATTAACCAATATAGGACAGTTTGTTTTTTTGAAAAAATCTTTAATTAAATTATAATATTTTAAATTAGTGTTTTTATGAACTGTTTGTACTCTCGCTGTATAATCTACATGTGTCACCGCTGGTATTTCAGATCTTTTGATATTTAGTTTATCTATACCAAAAAGCTCATCTTCCTCTTTAGACATTTTTAAAATTTTATTATCTTTGATTTTTGATACTAGCAGCATGTAAGGTGATGATGAATTTAAATCAAACCATTCATTAACCATTTCATTTAGTACAGAGGGCGCAAAAGGTCTAAAACTTTCTCTGTACTTAACTTTTAAATTTAAATTTTTCTGCATAGTTTCTGATCTAGGATCTCCTATAATTGACCTTGCACCAAGAGCCCTTGGACCAAATTCCATTCTTCCTTGAAACCATCCAATTGCATTACCTCTAATTAAAGCATCAGATGTTTTATTTAAAAGTTCATTCTCATCTAAAACATCAAACAATGCTCCAATTTTAGTTAATTCATTTTCAATTAATTTTTGAGAATATTCTGGACCAAGATAAGATCCTTTCATGCTATCGATTTGATTTATTTGTCTTTCTTTTTTACATTCTAAATACCAATAAGCTAAAGCAGCTCCCAAAGATCCACCAGCATCTCCTGATGCAGGTTGAATCCAAACATTATCAAATATTTTTTCTTCTAATATTTTTCCATTTGCTACACAATTAAGAGCAACACCTCCTGCTAAACAAAGATTATTAATTTGATATTCTTTTTTCAAAGATTTAACTATTTTTATCATTATATCTTCTGTAACTTCTTGAATTGATGAAGCTATGTCCATGTGAAATTGCTCGATATCTTCTTTTTTTGAATCTCTAACTTTTTTTCCAAAAAGATCACAAAATTTCTGATTTATCATAGTAAGTCCAGTTGCATAATTAAAATACTTTTGGTTTAAATTAAATGATCCGTCATCTTTAATATCTATTAAATTATTAAGAATTTTATCTTTGAACAAAGGTCTACCATAAGGTGCAAGGCCCATTAACTTGTATTCTCCGCTGTTAACTTTAAAACCTGTGTAATAAGTAAATGCAGAATATAGTAAGCCTAAAGAATGTGGAAAATGTATTTCTTTTTTTATTTTAAGACCATTTGCTTTACCAATAGCAGCAGTTGTAGTTGCCCATTCTCCAACTCCATCGGCTGTTAAAATAATTGCTTCATTAAATGGAGATGGAAAAAAAGCACTGGCAGCATGACTTAGATGATGTTCAGAAAAATTAATTTTATAATATTCTTTAAATTCTTTATCATGTCTTTTTAATTCATTTATTAAAAGTTTTTTTTGGAATAGTTTTTCTCTTAACCAAATCGGCATTGCTTTTGAAAATGACTTAAAACCTTTTGGTGCAAAAGCTACATAAGTTTCAAGCAATCTTTCAAATTTTAAAAAAGGTTTTTCGTAAAAAACTATATGGTCAACTTCTCTTAAAGATAAATTTGCATATTTTAAAACAAATTCGATAGAATTAAATGGATAATTGCTATCATGTTTTCTTCTTGTAAATCTTTCTTCCTGAGCTGCAGCTATAATCTCTCCATCGATTAAAATAGCAGCTGCACTATCGTGATAAAAAGCAGATATACCTAAAATTGAAGTCACTTAAAATAAAGTATAAATAAATGGTGCAACAGCAGATCCTTGTGAAAGAACTATCAATCCACCAAATATAACTAGAACTATTAATATAGGAAATAACCAGTATTTTTTTCTAACTTTCAAAAATTCCCAAAATTCTTTTAAAAAATCCATATATTAAAATTGATTCTTCATACTAGTATCATATTCAGATTTTTTTTTCCAATATGTGTTATTTTTATTTTTTTTTAGTGACAAAATATCTTTACCAAATAATTTCAACAATAAAGAAGTTGGAGTAACTACAATATAAAAAATTAAGCCCATTACAATAGGAGCAATTATGTTCCCAAGAAGAATACCAAATTTAAACCATAATTTATTTAATGGGGTAAGTAATTTTGAATTAAAAATTCCTAATACCAAAAATATTATAGATATAGAAAAAGCCCATACTCTCATTTCTCCAGAGGAATTTAACAACGGCCACAAGGAAACAATTAAAAATACAATAAAAAATACTATTCCAAAACTTCTGTTTGATCCAATTTGTATTTTCATATATTTTCAACAATAAACTAAATTAGCATTTTATAATAACTAATTTTACAATTTTGTTATGCAGCTATATATAGAATTTTGTAGAAAAATATTACACAAATTTTTACCAAAAAATAGATTTGGAGATAAAATTTATTCATTTTTTAACTTCGTTTTAAGACACCACGGAAGAATTCCAAGAAACAGAATGTTATTTAATGACTATATGTATAATCTTAAAACATCAAGAGAAATTAGTGATCCACTAAGAGTATATTTAACAGATAAAGAATTTGGAAAACTTTACATTAAAAAAGTTTTAGGTGATGATTTTAATATTCCTACAATAAAGGTTTTAAATAATATTGAAGATGTTTTAAAATTTAATTTTCCATCTGTTTGTGTTATTAAACCAACACATCTTAGTGGACATGTAATTTTAAAGAAAAATAAAGATACAGTTGATTTAAACAAAATAAAAAAATGGTTTTCTATGAATTTTTATGAGAGATCTAGAGAAGCTAATTACAAAACTTTGAAACCGAAAGTTATTGTTGAGGAAATGGTTTTTTCTAATAAAAATGCTTGGGATTATAAATTTTTCTGCTTTAAAGGAATTCCAAAATTAATTCAAATAGATCATGATAGATATGTAAATCATACTTTGTCTCTTTATACTCCTGACTGGACTAGACAAAACTTTTCAATAACTTTTGATCAATATAAAGAAAAAGTAGATAAACCAAAAAATCTTGATAAAATGATTGAAGCTGTAAAAAAAATTGCAACTAGGACTAATTTAGAATTTATAAGAGTTGATACTTATTCAGATAATAATAAATTTTATATAGGCGAATTAACCAATCTGCATGGAAATGCGGCTGAAATTTTTTATCCATCTTCAGGCGAAGAAGAAGCGTCTAAAATAATATTTAATTAATGTTTGATAAAATATTGTCAAAAAAAAAATTAAAATATAAACACCCTAATCCCCTTTGGATCAGAAAATTCATGCAGTTTTACAATTATTACTTTACCAAAATTAATAATCTAAAAACTTATCAAAAAATAGATCCAGCACATTTTATCGAAAGTCCTAAATCAAAACAAAATTCTAAAGCAATTGTAGATGGCTCTTTATACTTAGTATCTAGATTAGTAAAAAATTTTAATTTAAATCATAATTGTAATGATTATGATTTTATAGACGTTGGATGTGGTAATGGATTACCTATGATATTCGTTAAAAAAAAATTTAATTTTAAAACCGTTTCTGGATTTGATCATTTAAATGAAGTTGTTGAAAGATGTAAAGATAATATTAAAAGATCAAGACTGAAAGATATAAATGTATTTAACTATGATGCTAAAGAATTTAAACTTTCAAATAAAAGTAACTTTGTTTATATGTATAATCCTTTTGACTCTGAAATATTATATAATTTTATGAAAAATAATATTGATAATTTAAGAAAAAATAAATCTGTAATTGCTTATATTAATCAAATTGACGATGAACTAAAGATTTTTAGGGAATTTTTACCTAAAGAAATAAATGTAGATAAATATTTTAAAATTTATCTTATTTTTTTTTAGACTAAAAAAATATAATAAGAGTATGAAAATGTTTAAACCAGGTGAAGATTTGTTGGGGCATTACCATGAGCTAGATGGTACTATAGAATTTTATGGACGTATAAATTCAATAATAAACAAAAATCATAAAGTTTTAGATCTTGGAGCAGGTAGAGGTGCTTGGTTTTATGAAGATCAATGTGATTTCAGAAAAAATTTAAGAAATTTAAAAAATAAAGTTAGCCATGTTATAGGTGCTGACATTGATGAGGCAGTTTTGAGCAATCCAACAAATCATGAAAATATAATAATAAAAAATGAAAAAATACCTTTAGAAGATAATTCTATTGATATTATCATAGCTGATTGGGTTCTTGAACACGTAGAAAATCCAAATGAATTCTACAATGAAATTGACAGAATTTTAAAAAAAGGAGGAATATTTTGTGCAAGAACGCCGCATAAATATAAATATGTATCATTGATGGCTTCTTTAATTAAAAATAAATATCATTCAAAAATATTAAAGCTTATTCAGCCGAGTAGAAAAGAGATAGATACTTTTCCTACTGTTTTCAAACTAAATACAATCAAATCTTTAAAAAAATATTTTAAATCTTACGAAAATTATAGCTACTTGTATATGTCTCATCCTTCGTACTATGGTAATAACAAATTATTATTTAAGTTTTTTAGCTTAATTCACAATTATTTACCTAAAGTATTTGTTTCTGAAATTTTTGTTTTTTTTAAAAAGTAAAAAATATTATTTAATTTTGAAATAAATCAGAATTAACTATAATGAAATTATGAAAATTTTAAGGAAAATAATTTTAAAAAGAAATTAATATGAAAATAGATATCTTTCTTCCTTGCAGAAGTTCAAGCGTCAGAATTAAAAACAAAAATATCAAAAAATTTTCAAATAAAAAATTTGGACTTTTTGAACTAAAAATTTATCAATTGATTCATGTTAAGGGAATAAGAAAAGTTATTGTTTCAACAAACGATAAAAAAATTTTAAAATACCTTTACAAAAATAAATTTAAAAAAGTGCTTATTGATAAGAGACCTGATAATTTATGCAAAAGTATAACGAGTACTGATGATTTAATAAAATATGTTCCTAAAATAACAAACTCAGAACATATTTTATGGACTCACGTTACTTCTCCTTTTTTCAATAAAAATGATTATGAATCTGCTATTAAAATTTACAAAAAAAAAATTAAAAATTACGATTCATTGCTAGGAGTTTCTAAAGTTCAAGATTATATTTATGATAAGAAAAATCCAATTAATTTTAATAAAAAAAAAAGAAAAATGGCCAAGGACACAGACTCTTAAAAAATTATTTATGGTAAATAATGCTATCTTTATTACATCTAGAAAAAATTATATTAATCTTAGTGATAGAATTGGAAAAAAACCATACTTAATGGAAATAGAAAAAATTAAATCATTTGATGTGGATTGGCCTGAAGATTTCAAAATAGCAGAAAGTATTTATGAAAAAATTTATAAATAAACTTAAATATGATCCATACGAATTAGCTGATGCTTTGGTAATTGATCTATATAATTTATATAGTCAAACAATATATTTTTATAAAAAAATTACAGGAAGATATAGTTTTTTAAAGAAAAATAAAAATTTAAAAAATATTCACTCAAATAAAAAAGTTTTTATTTTAGGAAATGCTCCCTCTATAAATAATTTTGATTTATCTAAGTTAAAAAATGAAATAGTTTTTATGGTTAATAGATCTTTTATGCATAAAGATTATGATATAATTAAACCAAAATATCATATATTTGTTGATCCTAAATTGGCCACTGGCGTATGGCCAATAGAATATTTAGATATAGTTTTAAAAAAAAATCCAGATGTAAATTTAATATTAAATTCTAATTGGTATTATCTAGATAAGTTTAAACCTTATAGAGAAATGAAAAATGTTTTTTGGGTAAAAGATAAGCCTATATCATTGTTATTTAATAACTTTAATTATGATTTAACATCAAATTATACTTGTAGTGGAGTTATAGGACATGCCTTTGCAATTGCTGCATATTCAAATGTAAAAAAAATTTATTTAATGGGTATAGAAGCAAATGGAATAATATATTTAATGTCAAACAAAGATAGTCATTTTAGTGGTAAAGATCCAGATTATAAAAATCATACATCTTGGAACTTTGCAAAAGATATGACTATGTCAGCAAGAGGTATAAGAACAATGCACAGGATTAAAGATATTTATAAGAAACTAAATATTGAGGTTATTAATCTAAATAAAAAAGGACTACTAGATATGTTCCCACAAGAAAATTATGAAGATATAATTGATTAATCAGTCTTAATTATTTCTAATGAAAAAAAATATTTGTGTCATTATATTAACTCATAATTCTGAAAAGATTATCAGAAAAACTTTATTGGCTGCAAAAAAAGTAAGCAATAATATAATAATTGTAGACTCATTTTCGACAGATAAAACTTTAAAAATATGTAGATCATTTAATTGTAAAATTTATAAAAAAAAATTTGTTAATTATTCTCTTCAGAGAAACTATATTATCAGAAAATGTAATAAATTATTTGAGTGGCAATTACATTTAGATTCTGATGAAATATTAAGTAGTGATTTAATAAAGAATATTAAGCTGATTTTAAAAAATAATAATAAAAAATATTCTTATTTAATAAAAAGAAAAATTTATTTTTTAAATAAAAAATTAAACTTTGGCGGATCTTCAAATTGGCACTTAAGACTTTTTCCTTCAGGATCAACTTTTGTTGAACACAAGCCTTATGACCAGCATTATGTATCAAAACTACAAACTAAAAATATTTCTGGTATCTTACATGACATGAATGTAAAAAATTTAAGTAGCTGGATTGAAATCCATAATAAATGGAGCAAATTAGAAACTCTAGAAAAAAAAATATCTTCAAAAAAAACAATTAATTCAAATCTTTTTGGTAACAATATTGAAAGATTGAGATTTTTAAAAAAATTATACTATTTGTTACCATCAATGATTAGACCTTTCTTATTATTTATTATTAAATATTTTTTTCTTTTTGGCTTTTTGGATGGAAAAGTTGGTTTTTATTATTGTTTTTTTAACTCATTATGGTTTAGAACATTAATTGATGCAAAAAGATATGAAAAAAGACTTTAAAAGATATTTTAAATTCGAATTCATATTATATATTTTTGGACGTTTTAAACTCATAAGATCAATTACTAAATATATTAATAATAAATTTAGTAATAATGATCTATTTAAAATTTCTGAAAATGATTATGTTGAAGAAAATTTTGAATTTGATGATGTAGTTTTAAATATTAAAAACAATGGATATTATGATGGATTAAAGCTTAACGAAAATACTTTAAATAAGCTTTTAAACTTATCAAAAAATTCTAAATTAATTTCAACACTCAACAATAAATTTGAGAATTTTGCTGATATTGATGAGTTTAATAAAAATAATGATAGACCATCTTGTTTATTAACACTGGTAGACGATGATTTAAATAATTTTGCAAAAAAAATATCTCATAATAAAAAGTTAATTAATTTGGTAAGTAACTACTTAGGTAAGGTTAGAAAAATTCAAACAAAAATACAATGGAGCCCAGTTTGTCAAACAAATGATGACTGGAGGGAATATAATAAACAAACAGTTACATTTCATTACGATGTACATGATTTGAATTTCGTGTATATTTTTTTTTACTTAACTGATTGTGATGATAAATCTGGAGCACATGAGCTTATTAAAGGGTCACATTTGAAAAAGAAATTTTTTAAACATTTAATAGGATCTGCTAAACAATCATATGAAAGTTTAAAAAAAGATTTTAAGCAAGAAGATTTTGTCATAATAAAAGGTAAAGCTGGACATGGTTTTATTGAAGATACATCATGCTTTCATAGAGCCCTTGTACCAACAAAAGAACCAAGATTAACTTTACAATTTAGATATAGCTAGTTTGATAAAAAAAAAACAAATAATTATTGGTACTTCAGCTTGGGGTTCGAAAATAAATTTTAATAAATCAATTAATATTGGGGAAAAAATTATTAAAATGGGTTTCTCGCATTTTGATACAGCGCCAACGTACGGTGGTGGTATTTCTCATTTTATATTAAATAATTTAGGAAAAAAAAATAAAATTGAAATTGATACGAAATTTGGTCAAGTAATTAAACCTACTCCTAAAGAAATTTTTAAAAGATTGTATAGATTTGTTAATTTTAAATCGTTTAAGGAATCTTTTGAATTCGTTAGTTTTAATAATAGAATTTTATATAAATCAGATTTCTGGGAAATAGGTAATATTGAACTGTATATTGATAAATTTATCAAAGACTTAAGTAATTGTGAGTTAAATACATTTTATCTTCACAGTCCACCTTTTAAAATTTTAAACAAGACATATGTTGAAGAATTTATAGCTCTTCTAGAAAATAAAAATATTACACCCGGTATAGCTTGGCCAGATAATAGAGATTTAAACTTGCTATTAAATTATTTTCCAAAAATTAATTTGCAGTTATCAATTGACAATTACGAAAACTCAAAAGATATTGATTTTTTCAATTTAAAATCTTTAAATTTAAATAGTATATTTAAATTAAAAATAAATAAGAATAAATTTTATATAGAGAGATTTCCTAGTCAAATATTAAAATTTTTGCAAAAACAAGATAGCCATAAAATAGTTTTAGGAATAAATTCAGATAAATCTTTATTAAAACTTAACGAATTAGTAACAAATTTGTAATTATTAAACAAATATTTTTGTAATTATTTTCAGATCTGATATTTAAAAAATTGATGATTAAAAAATTTTTTTTTATTTTTATAACCGTAAGTTTTTCTTTTTCTTTACCTTTAATAATATTTGAAATTTATCTAATCTATGATCAAAAATATCCCCTTTATGAACAATTTGAATACAAGATTGGAAATATTAAATACAAATTTAACGACAATCCTAAAAATTATTCAAGTGATATAAGTTCTGAAAAAGTCATATTTTTAGGTGATAGTTTTGTTTATGGCAATGTATGCGCGGGTAACAAAAAAGATTTTGTAAATCGAGTAAAATCTAAAATTAAAGATAAAAAAAATTATCAAATCTTCAACTTTGGTTCTTATGCAAGAGGACCCTCTGACTACTTATTAATATTCAATCATTTTAAAGAAAATAATTTAAAAAAATTAATAGTTGTACTTAATTATAATGATATAGCCATAAACGTAGTTGATTGTAAAACTATCAAAGTTTTAAATAAATTAGGTTTAATAGAAAATATTAAATTATGTGATAAAATTTTAAATACAAATGTAGATAGATATTCAGGTACATTTTTAAAGTCATTGGATAATTTTCTTGAAAATACATATGTATGGAGATTTATAAGAGAAAAATTATATATTTTTCCATTTTTAAGAAAATATTACGGTAGAGCTACATTCGAAAGCCTGTACCAAAATAAAAATACAATATATTATAAAACATATATTGAATTATTAACTGTAATTAAAAAAAAAGCAGAAAACAACAGCACTGAAGTTGAATTTGTTTATTTTCCAGAAGTAAACTATTTAAAGAATGATAACCCAAAATATTGGAAGCTATTCATCAACGAGGCAAAAAAAAATAATATTGAAATAAAGGATTCTTGGGAATATTTTTTAGAGAACAAAAAATCTGATGATATGAGATGGTCGCTTACAGATTATCACCCAAACTGTGAGGCACATAAAATTATGTCAGAATATATATTAAAATACGTTTTATAATGAAGAATAGAAGTAAAATTTTAAGAATAATTACATCGTTAGATCCAAAATATGGAGGCCCTCAAAGTGGGATTTTATCATCATCACAACAATTGGTTAACGAAGGATTTGATGTTGATATCATAGTTAATGATAAAAGAAAGTTTGTTAATTTTAAACAAAGTAATATAAGAATTATTAATTTAAAATCTTTTATAGGCGAAAATTATAGATTTAGTCTTAAGTTATTTTTTTGGTTAAAAAAAAATCGAAATAATTATTCCATAATTATAATTCATGGACTTTGGCAATTTAATACAATTGTTGCCAGATTACTTTTAAAAAATTATTTTGTATTCACACATGGTCAATTAGACCCATATTTTAAAAGAGATTTCTATAAAATGTTAAAAAAAAAAATATATTGGTATTTTTTTGAAAAAAAAAATTTAATTAAATCTAGATCACTTTTATTAACCTCAAAAGGAGAATATAAAACTCTTAAAAATACATTTGTTAATACAGACAATATAAAAAAAAATATAATCAGATACGGAGTATTAAAGAATAAATTAAATAGAAGCAAATGTATAAAAAAATTTTACTCAAAATTTCCATATTTGAAAAATAAAGATTTTTATTTGTTTCTAGGTAGATTTGATGAAAAAAAAGGATGTGATCTAATTATTAAATCAATTAACAAATCAAAAAATTTTAAAAGTTGTGTTCTTATGGCTGGACCTTCATCGGGCAATGGTTACAAAAACTATCTCAAAAAATTAGTATTTGATTATAATTTGAGGGAAAAAATATTTTTTTCAAATGCAATTTATAAAGAAATTAAGTGGGGATCAATTTTAGCGTCAAAGGCTATGATATTAGCTTCACACGGTGAAAATTTTGGTGTGTCTATAGCTGAGTCTTTGAGTTTAGGAAAACCTGTATTGATAACAGATAAAGTGAATATAGCAGATGATATAAAAAAATTTAATGCGGGACTGGTTTCAAAGAACACAATTGATAGCTTTAAAAAAAAATTAAATTTATTTGAAAAATATAATAAAAAAAAACTTAGAGTATTATCAAAAAATTGTATCAAATGTTTTAACGAAAATTATGACCTAAATTCAAATAAAAAAAGTTTGGCAAAATTTTTAAGATCAGAACAAATTAAAATTGAAACTCCAACTCTGCCAAAAAATCAATTTTCCCCTCCCGAATTTATAAAAAAAATAGTTAAGTTGAAAAATTGTATTTTAAATCCACAATTTTTAAACTCATATATAAATAATGTTGCTCCTTTATTTGAATTAAAAACTTGTCTAAAAGAAATAAATAATATTAATACAATTATAGATATAGGATCAAATAAAGGACAATTCTCTGTTATGGCTAAATATTATTTTCCTAAGTCTAAGATATTTTCTTTTGAACCTCAAAAAAAATATCTTTCTATTCAAAAAGAAATACTTCCGGAAAAAAATACTTATTTATTTAATATAGGATTGGGAAATTCTGTACAGAAAAAAAATTTTTTTATAACTTCAAGAAATGACAGTTCTTCCTTTTTAAAACCATTTAAAAAAATTGGCGATGATTATGAAATTGAAAAAATTGAAAAAATTCAAATAAATAAATTAGATAATATATTTAAAAAACAAAAGCTAATTGGTCCAGTATTAATTAAAATAGATGTACAAGGATTAGAATTAGATGTATTGAAGGGTGCTCAAAAATTATTAAAAGATGTGGATTATATAATTACAGAAGTATCATGGAAGAAATTTTATAAAAATCAAGTTTCTAAAAAAAATCTAATTAAATTTTTAAATGATAATAATTTTAATCAAATATCTGCTTTAAATATTTCAAAGGTGAATAATAAAACAGTATGGGCTGATATTTTGTTTAAAAGATCTTAAAATGAAGTTTACAATATATATAAGAGGTAGAGGTTTTTCTTTTCAACTAGCCAGCTCACTGAATAAAATTGGAAAGCTTGATTATCTAGTAACTAGTTACCCAAAATTTATAGTTAAAAAATATAAAATTCCAAATAAAAGAATAAAATCAGTCTTTATAGTTGAAATATTAATAAGAACATTAAAATTTTTTAGAAAATTTTTAGACAAAATAAAAATAAAAATTGATCCACATCTTATAGTCAATCCTATTGCTGACTATTTGTTTAGTACAATTTATTTTAATGACTCCAATATAAATATTATTGGTTTTGGAAATCCGTGTTGTAAAATTATCAAAAAATCAAAAAGTCGAAATATCAAAACTTTATATTTTTTAAATACTAATTCACCTATTGAAAAAGAAAAAATTAAAAATGAATATGTAAATCTTGGATTAAAATATCTATACAATAAAGAAAATAATAATATTACGTCAAAGATTAATCAAAATATTAAAGATGCTGATTACATTGGGTGTTTATCTTTATTTCAAAAAAATAATTATAAAAATGAAGGCCTTTTAAAAGGAAAAAAAGTTATAGATTGTACTATGGGTGTCGATACCTCTGTTTTTTATCATCAAAACTTAAAAAAAGATAAATTTATAGTGATTGGAGTTGGTAATGATTTTGTAATAAAAGGTTTTAAATATTTAATCGAAGCTTTTAATAATCTCAATTTAACTAACTCAGAATTATGGCTTGTTGGAAATTTAAACAAAAATGTTATTTCAAAAGTTATAAAGTTAAAAAAAAATAATTTAATATTTAATAATGTAAATGAATTTGATTTACCTAAATTTTATAATCAATCATCTGTTTTCTGTTTGCCAACTTTGACAGAAGGTGCGCCTGCTGTCATACCCCAAGCAATGAGCTGTGGTCTTCCAATTATTGTAACAAAAAACTGTCAAGGTCCAGAAGTAATTGATGGTAATCGTAATGGTTTTGTTGTAGACGAAAAAAGTGCTGAAAGTATAGAAAAAAAAATTAGTTATTTTTATGAAAATCCAAAAATTAGATATGAGATGGGTTTATCTGCAGCAAGTTTTGCAAAAAAAAATCTTTCATTCGATGTTGTCGCAAATAAAATAGCATCTTATTTTGAAAAAAATTAAATAATGTTATTAATTAATTTATTTAAGAACAAAATTTTTAAAAATTTTTTTTCTCTTTCATTAAATCAAGGCTCTCAAACATTGATACAAATAGTACTGGTTCCTTTATACTTAACATATTGGGATTTAAACACGTATTCAGAATGGATTTTGATCACGACTATTCCTATTATTATTGCAATTAGTAATTTTGGGTTAACTTCTTATGGAACAAATTTAGTTTCAATTTTATATAATAAAAACAAAAAAATTAGAGCAAATTTTGTAATACAAAATATAATTTTTTTTACAAGCTTATCTTTGTTTTTATTTTATATTGTAATTATTTTACTTAACGATTTTTTTTATTTTAATAATAAATTAAATATTACAAGTTTAAATGATAATGAATTTTTTATTGTAATAAGCATTATTGTATTCAAATTATTTTTAATACAATTATTTAGTTTTTTATCTGACTTATATAGAATTAAAAATAAGTATCATATTAGTGTTAATTTTAGAACCATATTTGCAATTTCAGAGGCATTACTCATCTTTTTAACTTTGTTATTTAATGGTAAAATTTTATTTGTAAGTTTAGTGGGCCTTTTAAATTATGCTTTAGGTCTATTAGTATTATTTTTTTTTATAAAAAAAGATTTTCCATGGGTAAATTTTATTAATTTTAAAAATTTAGATTTAAAATTTATATATAAAATTTTTTACCCTTCTGCATCTTATTTGATTGGATCTATTAACAAAGGATTTTTGATACAAGGTACTATTTTTGTTTTAAATTATTTTTCTTTAGATTTATTTACAATATTTTATAACTCTTTAAGATTGATTATTAATGGGTGTAGACATTTCATAAATTCTCTCTCAACCTCATTTATTCCAAGTTTTACAATAAATTTTGCTAAAAATAATAAAAAATCAACATTATTAAGTTTTAAATCATTAATTAAGTTTAATACATTATTCTCACTTTTATTTATTATTATTTTAATTCTTTTTACAAAAGAACCTTTTTTAATTTGGACAAATAATAAAGTCGAATGGAATAATTTGTTTTTTATATATTTTATTATTGCAAACCTAGTTGAATGGATTGGATTACCTATATTAGCAATTCCAATGGCTACAAACAGAATACATTTATTTAATTTTACATTTGTTAATAATTTGATCATATATTTTGTTTTTCTTATATTTCTTTTACCTTCACTAAATATAATGGCTATTCCCTTATCTCTTTTTATCTCAAATGCTTATATTTTAATGCATAGTTGGATATTATTAAAAAAAAGAATTATTAATTAATGTAAATATCCTATGTTATTTTTATTTATTTTAATTGGTTTAACGATTTTCATTTTTAATAAAAATTGGAAAAATATCTGTAAAGTTTTAATGCTTCTTTTTCCTTTCTTTGGTTTTATATCAGGAAATTTAGAGCCTTATTCTAACACTAGAATTACTTCAATTTTTTATGATTTTATTTTTGTAATACCGATTTATTTAACTTTATTTAAATTAAAACTTTCTGAAGGTTTTTTTGGTATGATGGACAATAGATTAAAAATTTCTTATTTTTTTTTAGCGTTAATTGTTTTTATACAATTGTTTAATCCTTATAATGGTTTACCTATTTTCGCAAAGTTAATTGGACTTAAAGTTTGGGTATTTTATATTTTATTTATAACAGTTGGTTATTATTTTATAGAAAAAAAAGAAGATGTAATTAAAATATGCAAAGTAATATCAATCACATCTTTTGTACCTTTATTAATTGCTTTATTACAATATTTTTTAACATTAACGTTAGGATATGAAAAAGCAATGAGTTTGTTTTATACACCAGAAATGGCAAAAAACATTACTCACAACTTTGGATATTTCAATATATCCTATACTTTTGAAATATTTAGAATACCTTCTACTTTTAGTTTTATTACTCAATTCGCAAATTATATACTCTTTATTATCGTTCCTGCTTTAACTTCATTATATTTTTCCGAAAATAAAAAAGAAAAAATATTTTTTACAATTCTAATATTTCTAATACTTGTGGTTGGCATAGTATGTGGAGCAAGAGGTATGTTTATATACCTGCCAATTTTTTTCATTTACTATTGGATTATTAGTTCTCAGTTTTTTAAAGTTTTAATATATTTCTTTTCAAGTATAATTTTAATATATTTGATTAATAGTTTTCATTTTTTTAATTTAAATATATATATTGATTATATATATTATTTATTTAACTATTACTCAGGTTCAGTACTAAGAGGGGGCTTTGATTTTTTTTTAGAAAATCTTTTAGGTAATGGTACAGGAACGGCAACACCTCAAGTAATCAATATTACCGGTGAAAGTATCAGAATTGGACCTAACATGGATGCTGGCAAAATAATTGATTTTCAAAATTATTCAGAAAGTTATATTTTTAAAGTTATAAACGAGCTTGGTTTTTTTGGGGTTATAGCCGTCTGTATGGTTTATATTAATACAGCTAAAATGCTTATAAACTATCTAAAAGAAGAAAAAGATAGAAGATATAAAATTTTTACTTCGGCTTTATTGGCATTTTACTTTATGATGATTACCATATCATTTAAAGGACCAATGATGGATATATTTCCTAGTAGTTTTTTAATTTTTTTCTTCATTGGAATGAGTTTAAAATTATATAATTTAAATAATAATAGTCTTAATCATCATCAATGATATCGACTACAAAATCAGAAATTATTTCATTTCCAGAATCATTAAGATGCCCATCAAGTTTTAAAAAATCATTATAATTTAGAATTTTATTTGGATAATACACATTATCGAAATTCTGCAATAAATCTTCAACTATCCTAGATTTAATTAAAAATTTTTCATGATAATCAAATTCAAAAAAATCAAAATATTCAGATCTATATTTTTTTGATACGAAATTTGCCTCAGGGATAATTATAAATTTACAGTTAATTTTAAGATCATAACATTTACTATTAATAAAATTTAGTTGTGAATGAATAATTTTTTTTTGCTTAAAAAATAAATCTGAATCTGGTTGATTCAACATATAGTAATAATTGGGAAAAAATAATGACAAAAAATAATGGGAGGAATTAACAACGCCGCTATCTATTAATTTTAGTTTTTTTTTTGAATAATTATTATGTTTATTTAAAATCGTTTCAAGAGATATGCTAACTTGATATTTTTTAGTTAATTTTTTTAAATTGGAACTTAAAAAACTCTCGTTAATATGATTTGGGCTATAAATATATCTTTTAATAAAATGTCTGTAAACGAAATTTAAAATATAAGTAGATTTAACAATTTTTTTGAAAAAATTATATTCTCTATCAATTGATTTAGTTTTATTATAAATAAGAATTTCTTCATTCAGATAATTGCTATTATAAAAAAAATCAACAAAGTCATTTCCCTCATAGAGGAAAAATAAAGCATTTTTAATTTTCACTTCGCTTTGGACTTTTAAAAATCTATTTATATAATCATGAATCGAAGCACCACTAATACTATAATTGCAAAATTTTTTTAAATTACTTTTTTTATTGATTTTGCTTACCAAATTTAAATTTGTATCACCATAATACTCAACAATAGAGTCGCCAAAAATTGCATTGTTACTAGTTTGTTTATTTTTACAATAGTGAATTTTTTTAACAAGTATGTTTTCATTTAACCATCCGAATTTAGGTAATATTTTAGGAAAAACTCTCAGAAATAATTCAAATAAAACTATTGTTATAAAGATTAGTAAAAAGATCGAAAAAATTTTAAAAAATAATTCTTTTTTCATAATTTGATTATATAAATCATTATCATAATGTATAATTTATGAAATTTATTTTTTAGTTTTACATGAATAATTTAACATTGCCTATTTTTTTAGAACCCATTTACGAAACAGATTTAGTAAGAGTTGGTAATAATTTTGATGGAGGGTATATAATCCCTAGTGAATCACTAAAAAATACCGAGCAACTATATTCTTTTGGCTTAAATGATAATCATTCATTTGAAAAAGATTTTCATAAAAAAACTAATGCTAAAGTTATATGTTTTGACGAAAGTGTTAACTTTAAATTTTTCTTAAAAAAAATAATTTTTGGTAATTTTAAAAAAATTAATAATTATATTGATTATATATTTTTTTTTGATGGAAAAAAAAAAGTGCATGTCAAAAAAAATATTATACCCAAAAATTTAACTATAAGTTACAATCCTAATTACCATAGGCGTATTGAGGACATTGAATCACTCATGGAAAATAATAGTTGTAATAAAATTTTTTTCAAAATAGATATTGAAGGATCTGAATATAGATTATTAGATCAATTAATAAAATATCAAAATAAAATGACAGGTTTAGTCATTGAATTTCACAATGCTGATTTGCATTTAAATAAAATTAAAAATTTTGTGGAAAAATTAGATTTACAAATTGTTCATATACATGCCAATAATTGGGGACATATTACTGCTTCTGGAATGCCTACAGTTTTTGAAATAACCTTTTCTCCAAAAGTATTTAATAAAAAAATTAATAATAAAAAAAAATATCCAATAAACATTGATCGTTCAAATCATCAATTTTCTGAAGATTTGCCTTTGGATTTTAAATAATAAAATTAAATATTATTTATTTATTTTTTCTGAAAAAAGCACTACCTGATTTATCCGGCATAAGAATTAAGCTTTCTTTTTTTTTTAGTATAAACTCATCTATAGCTTTCTTTGATCCATTCCAGCTACAATTTGAGTAATCGTGTAGTATAAAAATTCCACCAGGCGACATTCTATTATAGAAAAATTCTAGTCCTGAACTTGTAGGCTCATATAAATCACAGTCCAAGTGAACTAATGCAAATTTTTTATTTTTGTGATTTTCATTTATAGATTCAGGAAAATAACCTTCTACAATTTCACAAGCCACATAATCTTTATCAATATTATCTTTAACAATTTGTATAGAAGTATCTTGAAAATTTTTATTTTTTAACTCAGAATTTTTATCTAAGTCTATTCCCTTAATATCCTTCTTATTAAAACCTTCAAAAGTATCAAATAAATAAACTTTTCTACCATGCTTATTTGCATAAAAAGCTAAAACAGCAGCAGTATTTCCTTTCCATACACCTACCTCTGCAAATTCACCTTGAATATCATCTAAAATGATTTGTTTTATATTTAAAATTAAAGACCATAATCTAGAAATATCTCCAGAGTTATTTCTTGTATTTTTTTTTATAAATTTTTTATATAATAAATTAAATTCAGTATGTTTGAAGTGAAGATCGAATGAGTCAGGTTGATAGGCCAAAAATACATTTCTTAAAAAAGATTTACCTATAAAAAAAGGTGAGCTTGCTATAAAATCAAATAATCTTTTAACTTTCCATCTAGTAGTACCTCTTTTAATCATTTTAAAAATATATTAAATATAAATTTTGTTTTTTTTCAATTATAAAAATATATAACTTTATCTTATCTAATATGAAAAAAAATAACTTAAACAAGATAAATTTACAAATTTGAAAAAAATTCTAATATATAGAACCTGTAGTTTAGGTGATTTCATAAATACATCCCCTGCTATTAAATTATTAAGGAAAAAATATCCCAATTCACTATTTTATTTTGTTTGTCAAAAAAGAAAATCTATTGGGTATGTTTATCCAAATCAATTACCTTTTAAAAAAAAAATTATAGATAAATATTTTTTTTTTGAGAATAATTTTTTAGGTATAGGAAAATTATTTTATAAATTAAAAAATTTAAAGCTTGATTTAATTTATAACTTTAATGAATTTTCTACATTATATCGAGCCAAAAGAGATTTTTTATTTTTTAAGTCAACTGGCGCTAAAAAATTAATTGGATTTAAAAATAAGGATTTTAACTACAAAAAATATAACGAAACATATCATCTTTGCAAAGTTGTAAAAAAAAATATAAAAAAAAGTGAAATTTCTTTTTCAGGTATTTTTGAAAAAATCACAAAAACAAATGAAAAATATATAACTATTAGTATGGGAGGAAGAAACCCAGAAAAAAGTTGGGATAATAGGAATTGGAATTCTTTAGTTCAGATAATTGTAAAAAAATTTCCAAAATTGAAAATTAAATTAGTAGGTACAATAAACGAAGTTAATAATGCAAAAAACATTACTAAAATTAATAAAAATTATATAACTAACATGTGCGGTAAAACTTCAATTAAATCACTTTTTAGATTAATAAATTTAAGTGCCTACCATATATCACATGATGATGGAACTATGCATGTTGCTAGTACTTTTAATAAACCAGGTGCTGTTATTTTTGGGCTCACTTCACATAAAGGTAAATGGAAACCTATGAATAGCAAACTAAGAATATTTTATCCTAAAAAAAATATCAATGAAACTAAACCTAATGAAGTTTTTAAAAAAATTTTTAATGATTTAAAAAAGATATAATAAGTTTTTTACTATTTTGTAAGCATCTATTTATTAATTTTATTTACCCAATACTCAAGTAAATCTTCTAATGTTTTTTCTATTGGTATCTTTGGCTCCCAACCTGTTAAATTTTTTAATTCGGTTGAATCTCCGTGCTGATAATAAATATCTATAGGTCTATAAAATTTATCATGAATTTTTTGTTTAACATCTTTAAGCTTGCTAATTTCTATAAGTTTATCAGTAAAAAATTGCATTTTTCTTGGTGTATCCCCACAAACATTGAATATTTTTCCTTCACATTTTTCATTAATCATTGCAAGGTAATATGAATTAACTACATCTCTCACATCGCACACAACTCTAACAGTTTCTAAATTGCCTACTAATAAAGTCTTATCCTGGAAATTTTTCATCATACGTGCAATTTGATAGGCATCTGAAGATATGGAAAAATTTTTACCTCTTCTTGGACCTGTATGGGAGAATGCTCTAGTAATAAAACCTTTAATTTTTTTATTAGTAATTCTTTCTTGCATATATAGATCTGTAGCAGCTTTTGAAGCTCCATAAGGATTGGATGGTAAAATATTATCATCAGTTTTTATTTTTTTTTTATCTAATCCTATGTTTCCATAGACTTCCGAGGTAGAACAAAACATTAAGTTACAATTTGGTTGATGGTCAGAAATACACTGAATCAAATTTGCAGATCCAATAACATTAGTTTCCATTGTTCCAATAGGATCGTCAAAGCTCGTTGGTGGGTGTGATTGAGCTGCTAAGTGAAAAACTCCATTAAATTCATATGACTTAAATATATTTTCTAGACTTCTTAAATTTTTCAAATCAGAATAAACCCACATAATAGAGTTATAAACTGAGTCATCTAATATATCACGAATGTCGTTCTCTCTACCATTGCTACAGTTAATTAAGCCATAAACGTTATGATTATTTTTTATCAAAAGTTCTGCTAAGTGAGGTCCTGCAAAGCCTGTAATTCCAGTTATTAAAAAATTCATATTATCTTAATGTTAAGTTTATTCCTTTTTTGATATTTAAAAATGTTTTTTTATAGTCTATTTTTTTTAAAAAAGAAATATTAGCTTTTGTTAAAAACTGATATTTATTTTTGAGTGAATGTGGCATATTTATATATCGGATTTCTCCATATTTTTTTTTTTTGAATTATTAATTTTGCAATATTTAAAAAAGTTTCGGAAGTTCCAGTTCCAATATTGAATATACCATTAACTTTTTTTTTCTTTAAAAATAACAATAAACTAATAGCATCATTTACATGTATAAAGTCTCTGGAAGGTTCTTTTAATAATTTAAAAAGTTTAATATATTTTTTTCTAACTAATTCATCTGCAAACTTTGATACTGGGCTTCTCATATCTTTTTTATGATATTCCAAATTACCGTAAACATTAAAAAATCTTAAACTTAAAACTTTTTTATTTGAATTTTTAAAAAAGTATTTATCCAATTCAAATTTTGACTTTCCATACAAGTTTAATGGTTTATAATTAAAATTTTTTATAGCTCCTGCGCCACTTTTATTACCGTATATAGAAGCTGATGAGGCATAGATAAATTGACAATTTTTATTTAATGAAAATTCATATAACTTTTTAGTATATATAATATTATTGTATTTTAAATAATTCCAATTATTTTCAGTAGTATTTGTGCATGCACCTAAATGAATTATACTTTTTATTTTACTCTTAAATTTATTTTTTTCTACTAATGAAATAAATTCTTCTTTATCGTAATAATCTTTAAAACTTAAAGAATTTATATTTTTTTTATTTTTCTTAATATTATCTACAACAATTATTTCTAAATTAGATAAATTGTTTATTTTTTTAATTAAGTTAGCTCCAATAAAACCTGCACCACCTGTTACTATAATCATTTTTCAATCAATTTTGTAGAACTAAAATCTTTTAAATTTTTAATTATTTTAATTGATCCACCGTTTTTTATAATCTCATGATAACCAACAACTTCTTTTTTTTTATAATCTGATCCTTTAAAAATAACATCAGGCATTATTTTTTTTATTAGTTTTATTGGGGTTATTTCATTAAATACAATAACTTCATCAATATCTTTAATCATTTTTAAAAATTTAATTCTTGTTTTAATATTCAACTTAGGTCTGCCCTTACCTTTTAATACACGAATTGATTTATCGGTATTTGTTAAAACTATTAATTTATCACATTCCATTTTTGCCTTACTGAATAAGTATAAATGACCTGAATGAAGAACATCAAAACATCCGTTAGCTATACCTAATTTCAATTTAGCTAATTTCCATAGTTTAACTTTAAAATGGAAATCTAGATGATTATTTTTACAAAATTCTAAAATCACATTTTGAAATTCTGAGAACTTTAATACTGATGTATATTTTTTTTGTACTATTTTTGTACATGCAAATGATGAAATTTTTAAAGCATTAATCGTATCTATATTTTTTGAAATTAAAAAAGAAAATAACGCTATAAAAGTATCACCAGCACCAGTTACATCGTAAACATTTACACTTTTTTGTGGAATTTTAACTTTTAAGCCATTTCTATAAATTATTTCAGTCCCGGAGGAACCCTTGGTAACAATAAAAGCTTCATTGCGTGCTTTGCTGAATAACTTTGCTAAAGATTTTTTATTGATATTATCATTTTGATATTCAAAAAATTCTTCAAATTCTTTTAAATTTGGGCAAATGTAATTTGACTTTTTATAAATACTTACATTTTTATTTTTTGGATCAGTAAATATTTTTTTTTTATTTTCATAAAAAATTTCAATTACTTTTTTAATTAAATTTGGGCTTAAAAAACCTTTGGCATAATCTGATAAAATTAATGAATCAAAAAATTTGATATTTTTTTTTATATATTGTATAATTTTTTTTTCATCAATTGATGATAGATTTGATATTTTTTCATCATCTATTCTGCAAAATTGATGGTCATTTTCTACAATTCTTTTTTTCACCGGTGTAGAGTAATTTTTATTTATGAAGATTTTAAAATCTATCTTATTTTTTTTTAATAATTTATATATATTTTTTTGAACCAAATTTTTTGATAACTTTGTTATTAAAAAAGGTGATCCTCCTACAGATTTTAAATTATTTGCCACATTGGCTGCTCCACCTAATAAAGATATTTCCTTGATAGGCTTCAAAACAGGTACTGGTCTTTCTGGTGATATTTTTTCAGTTTTTGTAACTTGGAATATATCTAAAAAAATATCTCCCATTACTAATATTTTTTTCATAATTTATACTATAATATTCTTATATAACTTATAATATTTAATTTCTAATTTTATTTAGAATTTATTTTTTTTGAAATATATTTTTTATTTCTTCGTCTATATTTATTTCTTTTGCTTCTAAATGATTTTTAGATTTTACTTTTTTTATTTCTTGTTTACTTTGAAACGGGTTTTTTACCAAATTAGTTTGTCCCAAAGATTTTGTAAGCTCAGAGATTTTTTCAGAAATATTACTTTTCTCACTTTCTATATCCGACAATTGCTCTTTCATTATTTCATATTTTTTTTGAGATTTTGATAAATCATGACTCAATCTTAAATTTTCGTCTTGAAAGAAAATAACTTTTTCTTTCAAGGTTTTTAGCTCTTCTATTTTGTCATGTGAAAATTTTTCACTATTTTCATTTCTAATTTTTATTAATTCATTATGCATTTTTTTATTATTTTTTATTAGTTTCAACTCATTATCTCTCAATGAAGATAGTTCATATTGTAAGTTAGTATTCATTTCATTTAGAAGTTTTTGCTCTTCGCTTATTTTATCTATTGATTCTTTTTTTAAAGAGTTATTTTCTTCTTCCAAAGCCCTATTATTTTTTATTAATCTTTTTTCTTTTTCGATTAAATTTGATATTTCATCTTTCAATTTATGATTATTTTCAATTAACATTTGTTTGCTATCATCAATAGAACTATTTAATTTTTCTAAATTTAATTTTTCATCTAAAAGTTCAATTTTGTCTTTTTCTAATGTATTAATCTGTTCGTGATACTGATCGTTAATATCGATTAATAATTTTTTATTTTTGGTTAATAATACAACTTCTTGTTGAATTTTTTTATTGCTTTTAATAAGTAATTTTTCATTTTCTTTTATCAAAAGTAGTTCTTCTTTTAATTTATCTGTTTGTTCAGATAAAAAATTTTTTGTTTCGGTTAAACTTAATAGATTATTTTCAATTTTTTTATTTGAATCTATTAAATTTTTTTCATTTAAAATTAAAGTTTCTAATTTATTTTTCAACATTTCGTTGTTGTTTTGTAAAGAATTGTAAGATTGTTTAATAGAGTTGATTGAATTATGTATTTCTAAATTATCATTTTCGAGTTTTCTATTTTTTTGAATTAATTCAAGCTCTTTATCTGCAGCTATTTTTAATTCTTGCTTAAATTTTTTGAACTTAAAATTTAAAATTTTTTCATTATTAGCTATATTAGCTATTTGATTTTTTAGTTGTTTATTAGTTCTTAAATTTTGAAATTCTTTTTTTCTTAGATCTGTTATTATATCTTTTAATTTCCTATTTTCTAATTGTTGATCTAAAATTATTTTAATAGTATTTTTTCTTACTTTTTTTTTAAGTAAGATAAATAATTCATTAACAATCTCATCTTTTTTTTTGTTTTCTTTTTTTTCTTCAATTGTTTGGGGTTCTGTATTAACTATATCTTTTTTTATTAATTTTAAGTTCTTTGATTTAGCATTTTTTTCTTCTTGTTTTTTTTTAAAATCCTCTATTGGTTCTGATAAAATAAGTGGTTTATTTTCTTTGATTATATTACTTATATTCTCATTTTTTATATTAGTTTTATTTGCTCTTTTATAAAGATTGTTTGTTGCTTGTACTATTTCTGTAATAGAATAAATTTTCATATCTTAATTTTATATTTAGATATTTTCACTACTTTGTCTAGCATCAAAAAATGCAATATTGACTCACTTATTTATAATCAAAATCTATTATTTTCTTTAATCACCCTTATATTTAAAAACTATATAAAAAGTTTTTAAAATTATGTACAAATCTAAAAGAATTGTCCAATTATTCAAATACCATAGATCGTGGTCCATTCTTTTTCTCATATTTTCAGGGTTTGGAGTAGCGCCTCTTAATCCATTTACTTGTGCCCAGCCTGTTAATCCTGGGCTACATTTATGTCTTTTTAAAAAACTATTAAATAATTTTGAGTATTTAATATCATGCTCAACCATATGAGGTCTTGGTCCAACAATCGACATGTCGCCAATTAATACATTAAATAATTGAGGAACTTCATCGATACTAAACTGTCTTATAAATGTTCCACACTTCAATTTTCTTTTATCATCAAAAGTAACTTGAATAGTTTTATCAAAAGATCCTTTTTTTAAAGTTCTAAGTTTAAAAATTTTAAATCTTCTTCCATCCCAACCAGTCCTATTTTGAGTAAATAAAATTGGAAAACCATCTTCTATAAAAATAAAAACTGCTGATAGAAATAAAATTGGAAATGCTATTATAAGGAATATTAATGATAATATTTTATCTATTAAAATTTTAACTATTAAATTTACCCCATGAAACCTTGATACTTCATATTTTTTAAATTCAAACTTTCCATTTAATAATTCTTCGGAATTTAAATTTGAAGAAGTTGTCAAATCAACAATTAAAATATCTACCGAAAACTTAATTATATTTTCAATTAATTTTTCAGGATTTGTATTCTTAGATTTAAGTACCCATATTTGCCCAAGTTCATGGTATTCTAGTATAGATCTGATATCTTCATTTTTATTAAAAATTGGAATTTTAATTTCATTTTTAATTATTTTTGAGGATAATTTTTCATCATCATCAACTATGCAACATTTATAAATATTTATTTGGTCTTTTTTTTGCCTTAAAAAATATTTTATATCTTCAAATTTTCCTACTAGTAAAATATTTTTTTGGATAACATCGTTATTAATCATATAATTATATAATAAATTAAAAAACTGTTTTGTTAAAAATAAATTAAATAATAAAAAAATTATTGAATATAAATAAATTATATTTAGTTCGAAGCTTTCTTTTTTTATAAAATAAATAGCAAAAATAAATACTTTACAAATTATTATTCCTCCAACATCTTGCCTTAAGAAAGATATAAAAGTGAACTGGTAGCTTTTTCTTTTTTTTAAAAATAAAGATATAATAAGATAAAAGACACTTAATAAAATTGAATATAAAAAATACTTTGAATTTTTAAATATTTCTGTATTTGTTAATTCATAAATTGAATTTTTTTCTAATATAGAAAAGATATAATAGCTTAAAAAGACAATTAATGATTTAATTACAAATGAAAAATAAATATATGCAGAATCATCATTCTGTAAAACTTTTTCAAGTTTAAACATGCTTTATGTTTTGCTTCTGTAATAATTATTATAATTATAATAATGAGGTGAATAATTATAATAATATGCATAATAACTATCTTTCGATGTATCTAAATCATTAATAATTATACCATGAATCTTGCTTCCTACGTTTTGAATTTTCTTAATGGAAGACATAAATGTTACCGTTCTAGTTGCTTCTGACCTTATTAAGAACAGATTATAATCTGAAGCTTGAGCTAGTATCAATGTATCAGAAACTGGCTGTACCGGTGGAGAATCTATGATAACATAATCGTAATCCATTTTAAGCACATCCAAAAACTTCTTAATTTGCTCTTTATTTACTATATCTGACATATCAAATCTTTTTTCTCCTGATGTAATAATATCTAAATTTGTTCCTGGTACTTTAAAAATTGTTTCCTTTAGTTGGGAAGAACCTGATATTATTTCGCCTAGCCCATAAATTTCCTTATCAAACTGATAAAAACTATTTAGAACAGATGGTCTTCTTATATCTGCTTCGATAAACAATACTTTACTTGTTTTTTCTAATGATAATGCAAGATTAAATGCATAAGTTGTTTTACCTTCAGATGGATTGCTTGAAGTTACCATGTAGCTTGAATTTTTTTTAAATTTTGACTCAATAATTGCTCTTGAGGATCTTATTGATTCAGAAAAATTTGACTCACTATCCTCTAAAAACATTTGAAGTATGTGGAATCCTCTTTTTAATTTTGAAACTTTTGGAAGCACTCCAACTTGTGGTATTTCGAGAGAGTCTATTGCTTCTGGACTTTTTACAACTGAAGAATTCATCTCTTTATAAAAAACAAGACTATAGAATGCAAAAAAGAATAAAATTAAACTTAAGATAAAATTTTTAGTTGGCTGTGGTGTAAAAGGACTTGATGGTAAATTTGGATTTTCAATAATTTTAAGTTTTGATACCTGTAAATTTTGAGCCTCATTCGTTTCTTTAACTCTTTGTAAAAAAGATTCATATAATTTTTTACTACTCTCAACTTCCCTTACGAATTTCATCATCCCAGATTCTTTTTCTTCAATTATTCTTAATTCTTCTGTTGCACTTTTTAATTCATCTTCAGATAATTTAATAAAATTTTCCATATTTCCTAATTCAAATGCCTTTTGTTGAATGCTAATATTTATTTTTTCTTCAAGTTGACTCTTTAATTTTTGATGAAACTCATTGGCTTTAACTAATTTAGGATGTTTGTCAGTATAAATTAATGATAAAGATTGAATATTACTCTCATTAGCTGATAAACTATCTTGAATGGTAGAAATTTCTTTTGCTGTCCTTAACTCTTCAATTGCCAGTAAATCATCTACATTTCCGTCAGCAACTTTTATTGACAATAAATCATTTTGTAATTTTTGTGAGTTTTGTTCTGCTTCTAATATTCTATTAGATATTGACTCTATTTGTTTTATTTTAAGTCCTTTAACATCTCCAGTATCAACTAATTCATTTTCTTTTTTATAATCTGCTAGTTTTTTGTCTGCTATATCCATTTGTTTTACCAGCTCTTTTAATCTATCTGAAATTTTTAGATTTGCATAATTTGTAATTTGTATTTTGCTATCAACTTCATATCGTTGATAAGAATCAATAATACTTTTTAAAGCTAATTGAGAAACTTTAGGATTAGTTGATACAAAGGATAATTGTAATACATCGCTTCTAGGAACATTTGTAACAGAAAAATTTTGTGTCAAGGTTGATTTTAAATAATCTTTATCAATTAATATTTTTTTTTTAAAAATTCTTTTAAAAAAAGAAACTTGTGTTTGGGAATATAAATCTTTGAATTCTAATCGGTTTTTTTTATCGCCTACTATATACTCTAAAACTTCATCACTTTTTAAAATAGCTATCTGGTTATTAACACGATTCGACTGTGCACTTAATGAATAAACTTCTTCTATGTCAACAAGTTGATTTTCTTCTGGTGAAATTACAATAGTAGCTTTGCTAATATATTTTTTTTCTAAATTCAGAGAAATTATCAGTACTAGCAGCGAAACTAATAAAGTTAATAATATTAAATTTCTAAAATTTTTTCTTCCAACTAAGAAGAAAAATCTTAAATCTCCAACATCAAAAAAGTGTATAATTGAATTTAATTTATCAAACATTTATTTTAAAATTTTTTTTTATCTTATAATGTAAGTTTTATAATATAAAAATTAATAATAAAAATATTTTTTAAAATATTGATTTTTTTAAGCAATTTTTGTTATTTTTTCAGCTTCTATGTTGCAAAATCTTTTAATTTGAATAAATCTAGACATGATATGTCAAACTATAATTTTACAAGTATGATTTTCAAAATAATTAATTTTATAATAATTTTATTATTTCTAACTAATTGTACAGCCCAAAAAATTATTGAAGCGTCAGTTTCGACTGGTATAACAAAAAATCCAAAATCAAAATTAGCTTCGAGTAAACAACCAAGCAACTATAATATAAGCGATGTCGAAGTAAATTTAGTTAATATAAATAAATTAAGTGATAACAAAATTGAATATTTCAATAATAGAAAAGTAGATACTTTAGACCATGAAATAAAAAAATTTTCAGATATTTATAATTATAAGTATGAATATGTTTTGGGACCAGCAGATATAATTAATGTAAATTTGACAGATACAGATGATATTGATAACTCATATAAGATCGATGAAAATGGAATGATTGATTTACCTTTTACTGGAAAAGTTAAAATTGATAATTTAAGTATTACAGAAGCTCACAATATTTTAATTTCTGTTATTAAAGAATATTATAAAAATCCTGACCTTCAGATAGAAGTTGAAGAATTTAACAGTAGTAAAGTTTATGTTGTTGGTGCTGTTGGCAATCAATTAACAATTAATTTAGATCAAGAACCAATAAATTTAATTGAGGCAGCAATACAAGCTAGGTTTGACAAGACATCAGGTACAAAAGGATTCCTTAGAAGAGATAACCAAGTTTATAAAATTAATTTAACTAATGCTTTTGAAAGTAAAGATGACAAAGAAAATTTTTATTTAAAAAAAAATGATGTAATTTTTATTGATACAAATTCTGACGCAATACATGTTTTTGGAGAAGTTACAAGACCTGGGGTTTATTATCCAAATATGGATTATTCGCTAACAGAATTGATTTCAACTAGTGGTTTAAATCAACTAACGGCAAACGCGAAAAAAATATATGTAATTAGAGAAAATTTTAATAAATTTCTTAAAGTAGATGTATTTCAGTTAGATATATCCAATCCAATTAATTTTATAGCAGGAAGAAAATTTAAACTTCAAGCAAAAGATATTGTTTATATTCCACCAACAAAAGTTGTAAAATGGAATAGAGTTATAAGTTTGCTTTTGCCACAAACAGATCTGTTTAGCTCTTATAATCCGATTATACAAGAAGGTGTAAAATCTAGCAATTCTAATTTGACTGAATAGATTTATTATTTAATAAAAAAAATATTATAAAAAGTATTTGTACCAAAGGAACATGTAAAGAAAAATCAAATGATAAGATTGTAAATAAATATAAAATTAAAATAAAATTTATATGATTTAATATTTTAATATGTGCAAAAAATTTAAAAATACTAAGAATAATTAATATTGAACCAAATAATCCAAGCTCTCCAACAAATTCAACTAAATCTGAATGAGCGTGATCTGCATATAAACTTGAATTATTTAAGTATTTTAATTTAAATAATACTTCAAAACTTCCCATGCCATAACCAAAAAATAAAAAATTTTTGATTTCATTTATCCCAAATAAAATTGTTTCAAATCTTGAAAATTCTGGCTGAACTTTATTTAAAATATTGAATTCTTCACTTAATAAAGAAAATCTATCAAGTAATTGTGTGGCTCCAAAATAAAACCCTAATATTAGGATATCAAACAAAATAATTAGTAATAATATATTTCTAAAGGATTTGTTTTTACCATCTAACAAAAAATAATTTATAGAGTATATAATTATAGTTATTAAAAATAGAAAATTTCCTATTCTTGAAAAACTAGTAATAATTCCAATAGTTATAAATATAGTAAATAAACGAACATAAATTTTAGTAAAAAATATATCACTTTTTTTAAAATATTTTTTAAGATCATCTTTTTTCAATATTTCTAAACATGAAATTAAACAAAAAAGTAAAAATACTGAAAATACGGTTCTATTTATAAAAAATCCGGTCGAGGAATTTGTGTAAAATGATTTTTTTAAAAAAAATAAATCTGGATTACCGTTTAGATATAAAATAATTGCAAAAAATGAACTTAGGAAACCTATAATAGATATAAAAAAATAAAATCTAAATTTATGTCTCTCAGTATAAAAAATCATTTTTAAAACTAGTATTAAAATAAATAATGATAAAAAATTTAAGAACTGAAAAAATGAATTATAGGGTGATAAACTAATAGATGAATATTTTAAATCTATCTTAAGTTTATTTAAATAATCATATTTAACGGGTGAAAATATTTCCAAAAATTCTATTGGAAAAGGAATAATTTGAAATATTGAATAAATTAAAAATAAAAAATAAAATTTAATAAAAATTTTATTTTTTTCGTAAAAATATTTACAATGTAAATAATAATTTTTTTCTTTTACGCAAAAAAAGAATAATCCACTCAGTAATAAAAAATTAATTTGGATTAACAAATTGGAATTTCCAGCATTAAAAAAAGAATAAACTAGTAAAATTATATAAAATAAATATTGATATTTTTTATTTTTAGTTAAATTCATTTTTAATTTGGTGAAACATTTGTATCAAAAACTTTATCAAAATCTTTTGAAGTTATTGCTTCATTATTTTCTATTTTTGTTTTAATTGTTTCAGTTACTGCATTTGTACTTTCGTTTTTTTCGATTATTTCAACAGCTTTTTCTGGATCTTTTTCAATTATATCTACTATTACTTTTTGTATTTTTTCTTTACTTTCTTCATTATTATTTGCACTTTCTATTATTTTATCTGACAGAGTACCTTTGCTATTTTCTACAATATTTGTAACTTCTTTTAAGTCTTCTTCAGTTTTGGCATCTTCTACTGCTTTTTCTACTAATTTGGTAATATTATTTTCTACCACTTCCGATGTGACAGATAATATTTCTAATTTCTCCTCATAGTTTTCCTGTTTAGTTAAATTTTTTACTACGTTTAATGAAAGTTTTGAGTCTGTTGTTTTTGAAACCTCCTCTAACGTTTCTAAAACTTTTGCAGCTGTTTCATTATCAGCTTTAGTTACAATTTCTGCCACTGTGTTTGAAAAATCTTCAGTTTCCTCAGTTGTGCCTTCTTGCTGATTTTTAGCTGACTCAATTGTTTGTTCAATCATAGTATCTTTTATTTCTTTATCTATTATTTCTATTTTATCAGGTTCAGTATCAACAATAGCTTGAAGAACTTTTGCAGATAAAGTTTGTTTTTCGTCTGTTGATGTTTTGCTAACTTCTTCGACTACTTTGTTA
>MDSW01171892.1_pt1 | contig 38195 bp, 37 predicted proteins | sample 811171 | NCBI WGS metagenome assembly MDSW01 (sample SAMN05326641, study PRJNA326480) | marine metagenome | isolation source: seawater | place: Atlantic Ocean: North West | collected 2012 | reverse complement strand
TAGGCTGGGTGTGGAAGTGCGGCAACGCATGTAGCTGACCAGTACTAATAGCTCAATTGGCTTGATTTATGCACTGAAAAAAATTTTTTTAAGATATATATTGTTCACATTTAATTCTAATGAAAATTCTCGGCATCAATTATTTAAGCGAAGCCTCTGTAAGTCTTTTAGATAATGGAAAAATTAAATTTGCAATTAGCGAGGAAAGAATTAATAGAATTAAAAATTGGTATGGAAGCCCATTAAAATCTATTTATCATACATTAAATGATAATAATTTGAAAATTTCAGATATAGATTATATTTGTACTCACGGAACTTCATCTTTTCAAAAAAAAAATGTTATTCCGACAGGAGATTATTTAGAAGCAAAAAAAGAAATAATCAAATCAAATTTAAAAAAACAAGATAAATCATTTTTATTAAAAAAGATTATTTTTAGAGAAAAAAAAGAAAAAGCTGCCTACTTAAGAAATAAAAAATTATTAATAAAATTATCAAAGAAAATTAATCGTAAATTAGAAATATATGATCATCATACTTGTCATGCAGCCTCTGCAGCTTATTTTTCAGGTTGGAAAAATTGCATGGTACTTTCTATAGATGGTTATGGCGACTCCTATAGTTCAAAGCTTTTTGATTTCAAAAACAATAAATTAAGTGAAATAAAATCTTCGTCAATATTAAACTCCTTAGGATATTTTTATGGATCAATAACTAAATATCTTGGCTTCAAACCACACAGACATGAAGGAAAAATTTTAGGTCTCGCAGCATATGGAAAACCAAAAAAAGCTTATAAAGTAATGGCTAAACTAATTAGGTATGACAAAAAAATAAAAAATTTCAAAGGAGGTTTTAAAGGAGGATATTTGCCATTATTTGAAAATGATTATTTGAAAAAAATTCTTAAAAATTATAGCAAAACTGATATAGCTGCTGCAGCCCAAAAAAGGCTTGAGGATATCGTAATTGATTATATCAAAGATATTAAAAAGAAAAATTTTAAAATAGCATTAGCAGGTGGAGTATTTGCGAACGTAAAATTAAATCAAAAAATATTCAAGCTTAAAAAAATTGAAAATATTTTTATTTTTCCCAATATGGGTGATGGTGGCTTATGTTTGGGTGCTGCTGCATTGTCCCATATTAAACATTCAAAATCTAAGATTAAAAAGATTGAAAATGCGTATTTAGGAAAATATTTTAATGACAGCCAAATTTTACAAGCAATAAAATCTTATAAACTAAATGCTAAAAAAATTAATTCTGCATATAACATTATCGCCAAAAAGCTTAATGAAGGAAAAGTCGTTGCGGTGTTTAATAAAAAAATGGAATTTGGTCCGAGAGCGCTTGGAAACAGAAGTATTTTAAGTAGAGCAACAGATCCAAATATTAATAAATCTTTAAATAAAAAATTAAAAAGAACTGAATTTATGCCTTTTGCTCCAATAACTCTATCTAATAAAAAAAGTGAAATGTATATTGATTCAAAAGACAAAGGTAGTCTTGCAGGAAAATTCATGACAATGACTTTTGACTGTACAAAAAAAATGAAGGAGCTTTCTCCCGCAGCTGTTCATATCGATGGAACAGCTAGGCCACAATTTGTTAGCGCTAAATCAAATTTCAATTTATATAAAATATTAAATTCTTATTTTAAAATTTCAAAAATACCAAATCTAATTAATACAAGTTTCAATATACATGAAGAACCAATAGTTTATACGCCAAATGATGCTGCTAGGGCATTTGTGCAGAGCAAGTTAGATTACATGTATATTGGTAAGTATTTAGTTTCAAAAAGTTAATAAATATCCTTTAAAAATATTCCAATATTTTTACTTATTTATTTATGATTATTTTAAAGCAGATGACAAGACGTTAAAGATATATTTTTTGTCTAAATTAAATCTACTTCCAAGTTGATTTGAATGTATGCCTGCCGCAACATGAGATATTAATGAAATTTCATTTATTGTAAATTTTGAGTTCAAGAAAAGATAAGCAAACATTGACAAAAATATATCCCCAGCTCCTGTCGAATCTAACCTCTGGCTAAGTATAGCTGGTACAAAATGTATTTTTCTTTTAAAAATTACATAACTTCCGTACCTACCATGAGTGATAATAACAATCTTATGACCTCGGAATATAGGAATATTTTTTAATATTAATTTTTTTATGTCAGTATGTTTGTCTTGAACTACCAGTCTAAATTCCGATTCATCCATGCTTAATATTAAACTTTTTCTATACTTATTTGCTAAATTGTATCCAAAATTATAAGAATTTGACTGGCAATTAACCACAAGATTCTTATTGTATTTTAAGAATAAGCTTTGCATTTTTTTGAATGAAAAAATATATCCAAAATCATAAAATAAAACCTGATGATATTGACTAATTTTTTTACTTAAAAAAGAAATAATTTTACTTTCAACCTTTTTTTTAACTTTTAATTCTTCATTCTCATTACTTTGAAAAAATCTTTCTAATGTGTAGCTATCAACATATCTATTTTTCTTAATAATCTTATTTTCTGAAATCAAATGAATAATGTTTATATTTTTATTCAACTTTTTTTTAATGAGAGAATAATCCTTTTTGTTACCAACAAAAATAAAATCTATTTTTTTATAAAACTGAGAAAGAAAATTTAGTATTAGTAATGATCCACCAAAACTTGTTTCTTCGCCAATTAATCTAGTAGCAATAATATTGTTTTTATTAGATTTTCCTGATGGAATAGAATTTTTAATTATATCTAAAATTGGATCCCCAATAATTAAAATTTTTTTTTCTGATATTGTGTTAATTAATTTTTTAAATTCTAAACCTAAATCTTCAACTATAGATTTCTTAATAAATTTTTGTGCCTCTTCCGTTATAAAGTCAAAGTTTTTATTTATTATAGAGCTAGATGAATGAAGTTCAGAATTTGTAAATAAAATTTTACCTTTATATTTTTCAACTTCTTTTTTTTCCAAAAGAATATTTTTTGACAGATCATCGCTTAAATTTTTATAATCTTTACCTTTTATATAGTAGTGTGGTTTTATAAGTTTGATATTTTGAATTGCTGTGGGATAATTACTTATCACAACTTCATCTATTTCTTTTATTGATTTTAAAACTTCATATCTTTTAAAAGTATTAAAAATTGGCTTCCCTGGACCTTTGTGCACATATTTGTCTGAAGTTATTGATACAATTAAATAGTCAACTTTTTTTTTTGCTTCTTCAAAGTATTTAATATGACCATAGTGAACTACATCAAATACACCATGTATTAATCCTATCTTTTTATTTTTTTTTTTTAAAATTTTGATTTTTTCTTTAAGATTCATTTTTTATTTATATTAAAAATTAAGATTAAATAATATGATGCATATAAATAAAAATTTCAAGAAAAAGAGGTTAAATTTTTAATGCAAAAAATATTAAATTGAATTAAAAATACTTAAATCTTTTAAATTAATATTTTAAACCAAATATAAATGAATAATAAGCTTAATATAGTTTCCTCACTACATAAAAAAACCAACAGAAATTATCTATCAAGAATGACAGATAATAAAGTTTTTCATATGAAATTGGCAAAAAAATATTCAATAGATTATTGGGACGGTTCCAGAAAATCCGGATACGGTGGATATAGGTACATAAAAGGTTACTGGAAACCTGTTGCACTGAAACTTATAAAAAAATATAAGTTAACAAATAAATCTTCAATTTTAGACGTTGGTTGTGGCAAGGGGTTTTTACTACTTGAGATAAAAAAATTGCTTCCAAATATTTTTATATCAGGTTTTGATATATCAAAGTATGCTATTTCAAAATCACCGAAGGATATTAAAAAAAAACTTTTTGTGCACGATGCTAAAAAAAATTTTCCTTTTAAAAATAAAAAATTTGATTTAGTTATTTCACTCGCATTAATCCATAATCTAAATATTTATGAGTTAAAAAATTGTTTAAAAGAAATATCAAGAGTTGGAAAAAAACAATACATAATGACAGAAAGTTATCGTAATAATCAAGAATTATTTAATTTACAATGCTGGGCCTTGACCTGCGAGTCTTTTTTTAGTCCCGATGAATGGAGATGGATATTTAAAGAGAGTAGATATAAAGGAGATTATGAGTTAATTTATTTTTAATATTATAAATTTAATATTATAATTTCAATTTTTAAAACTATGCCAAATATATCAATACGAAATGAAAAGAAAATTGTTAAAGATTTTTTAAAAAATGGCTACATTATTTTTGAAATTGAAGATAAAAAAAAATTAAATCAGATAAAAAAAATTTCTAGCAATCAGATTAAATCAAGCTTAAAAATAAAAAGCAATCAAGCTAAAAAGAATATTTTTGATAATTTTCACAATCATATTGATACGAGAAATCTTAACGAAATTAGAATGTCAATCTATTCAAGCTTAAATTCAAAAAAGGATTTTTTAAAAAATTACTTTATCTTAGCTAAAAAACATTTAGAAATTATTTGCGGAAGCGAACTTGCGATGCAAAGAAAAATTAATTTAAGTATTCAATTGCCTAAGGATAACAGTTCATTATTGCCAATACATTCCGATGTATGGACAGGTTGTTCACCATTCGAAGTGGTACTTTGGGTCCCGCTTGTAGATGTATATGGTACCAAATCAATGTATATTTTTCCAAAAAATATTAATGATAAGGTTTATAAAAAGTTTGGATCATACAAAAATTCCCAAACTTTATTTGATAAACATAAAAACAAAATAAAATTCTTAAATTTAAAATTCGGACAAGGTATAATTTTTGCTCATTCTATAATACATGGAAATGTTGTGAATGATACGGAAGAAACAAGATGGAGTCTTAATTGTAGATTTAAATCTTTAATGTCGCCTTATTACACAAAAGATATTGCAGAAACATTTATACCAATAAGCATTAAGCCTGCAACTAATATGGGACTGGAATATGAGCACCCAAAAATTTAAGAAATCTGAAGGATATCGAGGCTATATCTTTACAAGAAAAATTAATGGAAGTTTTATCCCTCACAGAGTTCAAAATCTCGTTATAAAGGATTTTGCAAAAAGAAAAAATTTTTTTTTTAAATTAAGTTTAACTGAGTACGCAATGGAAGGTTCATATGTAACTTTAGGCGCTTTGTTAAAAGAGGTAAAAAAACTTGAGGGTGTAATATTTTATAGTTATGAAATGCTTTTCGATAACTTAAATTTTTGTAAAGATATTTTATTGAAAATAGTCAAAAACAAAAAAAGTGTCCACTTTGCATTAGAAGAAATCCACATAAAAAACAATATAGATATAAAAAATTTACTAAAAATTATACAAATAAAAAAAAACTCAATGCCTCTCGCTGAAAAAAATACCTTAAAAAAAATATTAAATACAAAAAACAAAATTATGAAGCAATAAATGAATTTTAAAATTTTAATTACTCTTAATTATAAGCGGGATATAAGTATTTCAATTAATAAAATAAAAAACCTCTTTAATTATGACTAGTTTAAATAAAGATAAAGTTTTAAATTCTGTACAAAAATTAATTCAAAGTAGAATTAAAATACAAAAAGAACAGCAATATTTGTTTATTATTCGTGCAGCAGAGATGGCGTTTATCGAACTTAGCAAACTTGGAAAAATTAGAGGACCATTGCATACTTCCGTTGGACAAGAAGCTGTAGCTGTTTCTGTATGTTCAAAATTGAAAATTGAGGATGCTTTATTTAGCACACATAGAGGCCATGGACATTATCTTGCAAAAGGCGGTAATTTAACCAATCTTTTATTGGAGCTTTTTGGCAATAAAAAAGGTTGTTGTGCTGGTTTGGGAGGATCAATGCATGTAGCAGAATTAGAAAAAAATATAATAGGGTCAAATGGTATTGTTGGTGCTGGAGTTCCCATAGCTTGTGGTCATGCTATGGGTCAAAAAATCAGTAGAATAAAAGGAATTTCAGTCGTGTTTTTTGGCGATGGTGCAATGAATCAAGGAGTAGTGATGGAGAGTCTTAACATGGCAGCTATATATAAATTGCCAATACTATTTGCTTGTGAGAATAATTTTTATGCTTATTCAACTAAATCTAAAGATATGTCGAAAACTTCACTGCATTTCAGAGCAAAAGGTTTCGGAATTGACTCGTATAATGTCGATGGAATGAATTTTAAACATTTGAGCAACAAAATAAGCTTGCTAATTAATAAAGTAAGAAAAAAAAGATTACCAATTTTTATTGAATTTCAAACCTATAGGTATCATAGACATTTTGCTAGTGAGAGGCCAAGACAGAATGATTATATTGATAACAAAACTAAATCAAAAATGTTTAAAAAAGATCCATGTTATTTAGAGTCTAAAAGATTAGGTTTAAATACTAAACAAACCGATAAGCTAATTGATTTAATTAAAAATTGTATAGTTAAGGAAGGGTTAAAATTAATTAAATGATGACATATTTAGAGTCGGTAGCAAAAGCAGTAAATAATTTAATGAAATATAATAAAAAATGTATCTACTTAGGCGAGGATGTGAGAAGTGGGCAAAGAGGAATATCCGATGGATTTTTAAAAAAATATGGATCAGAAAGAGTTGTAGATACGCCTATATCTGAATCTGCTTTTTCTGGTTATGCTCTCGGTTTAGCTATAGCAAACTATAGGCCTATTGTTGAATTTAATTTTGCTGGATTAATTTACGTTTGTTTAGATCAATTATTTAATCAAGCTTCAAAATTTAAGGCAATGTCAGGAAATAAAAAAAATGTACCTATAATATATATTTTACCCACGGGAACAAAGGGAGGTCTTGCAGGACATCATTCAGACAATCCATATTCAACCTTGTCACATTTAGGCATTCAATCTTTTATGCCTTTATACTCAGCTGAAGTTGGGAAAGTTTTTAAATATGCATATAAAAAAAAAGAGCCTATAGCTATATTTTTACCAACAGAAGAGTTTAGAAGTAAATATAAATTTAATTTAGATAAAAAAAAAACTCCAGGTCTAAAAAAATTAATTAGTAGTAAAAAAAAAATTTCAAAAATATCAATTTTTTGTACAGGAACCACTATAAGCAAATGTGTTAATGTTATGAAATTAATGAAGAACAAGCTTAATTCTTCAGTGAGTCTCTATGGACTTTCAGATTTATCTATATCAAAATCCACATCAATTTCTATATCTAGCGTAAAATCAAAAAAAATTTTAATCGTAGATGACTCGCCAGCTAACTTTGGCCTTTCCTCTGAAGTAGAATTAATTTTGAGAAGAACAGGTAGATTTAGAAAAGATGATATTCAAATAATTCCTAGGATATCTAATTTTATACCTTTTAATAAAGATCTAGAGGATAGTACAAGGCCTACAGAAAATAAAATTAGGAAAAAATTATTAATGATGTTATAGAATTTCAATGAAATTACTCAAAGAAGGTATTTATCAATTAGATAGAAATTTAATTTCAAAAATTAATGTAAATAATATTAAAAACTTAGAAGCAAGCGCATCCAAAGTTGATCGTTTAAGAAGTAGAATACTTTATCACTCGTCTTCTAAATCAGAGCCACAACACATGCTAATATGTTTTGATTCAAAATCTATTGTTGAAGTATCATTCCATACTTTTGCTGAAAGTTTTATGATTTTAAATGGTGTTGCTCAATATCGTTTTTATTCTACAAAGGATGGTTCAGTCATTAATGATATTAGAATGTCTCCGGCTTCAAAAAAAGGTATCTTCTATACTTATATTTCTCCAAATGTCCCGCACAGATTTTTTCCATTAACCAAACATGTAGTTGCTAATGAGGTGGGGTATTCTTTTTTTTCTCCTGAACAAACTTCATATGGAGAGGGAAATTTATTTGATGCCTCAAATAAAGTTAAATCAGAAGACATAGCAACTCAACCTCTTATTAGAAGTTCAGATACAAAATTTAATAAAATATCATTGGACCAATATACTTTTGATTCTGAAATAGGAGTTGCTGAAATATCTTACGAATCAGTGCTTAATTTATTAGAAAAAGAAAAAAAACCTTTTTCTATAATACCGAGCGAAAATATGACTAAATTTAAAAAACACAACTTTGTGTTAGAAAAACTTTATATAATTCAAAAAAACTGTACATTAAAATTAAAACTTCAAGACTCAATTGTTAATAATATTTATGGATGTGCGAATATAAGTTCAAAAGATTTTAATCAAAAACTTGATGTTTCAAATAATTTTGCGATCGGTCCAATAAAAAATAGTGAAACAGTTGTTCAAAATATTAATAGTGAATTTTCTATAATACATGTTGCTACAGAAAGAAACATTTAAAGTTCGCAGCACTTGTAGGCTATGCGATTCAAATAAGTTAAAGCTAATTCTTGATATGCCATCAAGTCAACCAGTTGATAATTTTAGACCAGCATTTGATGATGATTTAAAACTAGAGTCGTTTGAAATGAGCTTGTTCATTTGTAATGATTGTGGCCATGTTCAGTTACTGAACGTTGTTGATCCTAATATTTTGTATGGAAATTATATATATGAAAGCAGCAGCAGCCCTGATTTAAGAAATCATTTTTTAGATTATGCCGATTATTTATTTGATAAGGGTTATTTGAAAAAAGGTTCAAAAATTTTGGACGTAGGGTCAAATGATGGTTTACTATTAGACTTTTTAAAACAAAGAGGGGCTATTACATTTGGGGTAGATCCTGCAGAAAAAGTATCAAAAATTTCATCAAACAAAGGTCACGCAATTTTCTGTGAATATTTAAATCAAAATTTAGTAAAAAAAATACAAGCTTCTAAAACTTCACCTTTTGACGTGATTACAGCAAACAACGTGTTTTCACACTCTGATGATTTACAATCTGCATTAGAGTGTATAGCTAATTTAATGACAATAGAAGGTTTTTACATCTTCGAAGTTTCTTATTTGCTAGACACTTTGAAAAATAGAGTGATTGATTATATTTATCATGAACATCTCAGTTACCATTCTGTAAAGTCATTAGTGCCATTCCTTAAAAGTAAAAAACTTTATATTTATGATATAATTAAGATTCCTACCAAAGGGGGCAGCATAAGAGTTGTTTGTGGCAAAAATGAAAAAAAAGAAAATATTACTTTATTAAATTCCATGATAAGTTTTGAAGAATCCGAGAAGATATTTCAAGAGAAAACGTATACTGGAATAAAAAATGAACTTTTAAAATCAAAAAATATAATTAGTGAATGGATAAGAAAAAAAAAAAAATTGAAAAAAAATGTAAAATTCTTTGGATATGGAGCATCAGCAACTGGAACAGTTTTGTGTAAGTTGTTAGGTTTAGATAAATTTTTAAGTGGCATTATTGATGATAATGTTTCAAGACAAAATCTTTTATCACCCAATTCTTTTTTACCAATAGTGCCCTTAGAATCTTTGATTCAAGACAACAACATAATAATAATACTAGCTTGGAGATATGAAAAGCAAATAATACAAAAAATTCGTGAAAAAATTGGCAAACATGTAACAACAATATCTGTAAAGCCAAAAATAGACAAAATAAAAGAATTATAGTTGATTTATCTAAGAATTTTTTTGTTATTTAAATTGTTTATTTTTTTAAAAATTCTAGCAGTACTAATTCCGTGTTTATCCAATAAATCATCTTGATTTCCATAACAATGAATAAATTTATCCTTTAATGAGAAATTAATTATTTTGCCATCATAATTTTCCTCACATGCCGCGGTTTTAACTATATTATTAAGTCCTCCAATTTCTGAATGATCTTCAATAATTATAATTAGTTTAAAATTTTTAAATTTTTTTTTTAATCCAGTAAAATCAAATGGTTTCAAAGTATGGCAACTATTAATTTCTATTGAAAATTTTTCTTTTAATTTTTCTTTTATTTCAAATGCTTTTTTTATTATTGGACCAAAAGTTAAAATACAAATATCTTTTCCTGGCACTATTTTTCGTATTTTTCCAAAATTCCATTTGTCGCTTAAATTACTAACATATGTTTTTTCTCCAGCTTTTCCTATTCTTAAATATGTAGGATTTTTTGATTTATTAATGCAGAACTTCACCGCATCTTCCATTTCTTTTGAATCGCAAGGAGCAATCACATTCATATTTGGAATAGATCTAGCTACGGATACATCTTCTTGAGTCAAGTGAGTTGAACCAAGTGTAGAGTAAATCGTTCCTGATCCCATGCCCACCACAGTTACTGGTAAATTTTGATAACAAAGATCAACCCTAATCATTTCAAATGGTCTATATAATGCGAATGTAGCTATAGTGTAACAAAAAGGCCTAAAACCCCTTAAAGCCATACCCGCAGCAATTCCAATCATAGATTGTTCCGCAACTCCAGTATTTATAAATCTATTGGGAAATTTTTTTCTAAATTTTGTTACTGATCCAGCCGGTGAAATATCTGCAACGATTACTGAAACTTTTTTGTTTTTTTGTCCATATTTATAAATTATATCTGCTAATTTGTTTCTCATAATTGATTATCTATTGTCTCTAATTCTTTTAAAGCGATTTTGTACTCTTTTTCATTTGGAGATCTATAGTGCCATAGCGGCCTGTTTTCCATGAATGATACACCTTTTCCTTTAACAGTATTTGCAATTATCATTAACGGTTTTTTTGTTTTTCTATTTTTAATTGAATTTAATATTTCTAAAACATTATGACCATTAATCTCATAGCACTCCCAGCCAAAAGCAAGAATCTTTTCTTTTAAAGGATAGAATTCTGGGTGAGCTTCTTTTGTAATAGCAAAAGATTGCGATCCATTATGGTCAACAAAACAAATTAAATTTTTTAATTTAAGGTTTGCTGCCATCATCATATTTTCCCATGTTGAACCTTCTTGTAATTCACCATCACTTATCATTAAGTAAAGTTTAGTATTTTTTTTATTTATAAAATCTGCATGAGCCATTCCGACAGCTAACCCCATGCCATGGCCTAGAGAGCCAGTTGAGGCTTCTATACCAGGAATGCCGTAATCAGGATGACATCCAAGTTTGCCGTTTTTAGTACAATATGTGTCCAAATAATTTTTAGGAAAAATACCAAGGCTTTCTAAAACTACATATTGAGACATGCATCCATGACCTTTAGACATTAGGAAAGTATCAATAAATTTTTTTTTATGATTTTTTTTCATTAGTTTGTAGTAAATAGTATCCACCATCTCTAATGCAGAAAATGCTCCTGCTGCATGAAGAGCTCTTACTCTTTGAGAGATATCAAGTATACGCTTTCTATGCTTGTTACATCTTTTTTTTGAACTAATAAGATAATTTTTATTTTTTATGAATGTATTCATAGTCATTTTTAGAAAAAGATTTTAAATCTTTTTTTATCCAGTTTATGCATCTATTTATACCATCATTAATTGGAATTTTGGGTTTCCAATTAAATTTTTTTTTTAATTTATTGTTTGAAAGAATATAAAATTTATCTTTCCCCGGTCTTTCTGGGCTAATTTTAACTAAATCTTCAAATTTAAAATGCATTTTTTTACAAATAAATTTTACTAAGTTTCGGATTGAAATTATGTCGTCACTTGAAATATGATAGATTTCTCCACTTTTTCCTTTTTGAATAATTTTATAGGTTGCTTCTGACACATCATCAATATGAATAAAATTTCTTTTAGAGTTTCCACCTCCATCAAGTTTAAATTTTTTTTTTTTTAATATTGAAATAATAGTTTTTGGAATTATTCTGTATAATTTTTGGTGCTCACCATATACATTGCTCGCTCTTATGGAACAATAATTTATCTTTCCTCTATCATGAAGAATTTTTAAGTATTGATCTGCTGTAACTCTAGATACAGCATAAGGTGTTGTAGGATTATATAAAAAATTTTCAAGAGTTTTTGATTTTAAACTTCCATAAACTTCTGGAGTTGAAACATGAATCAATTTTATTTTACTTTTTAATTTAGAAATAGAGTCATATATTTTTAGCATGCTAAATGAGTTAGTATAAAACCAATCAGTAGCATTGTCCCAACTTTGTCCAACCATACTTTGTGAAGCATAATTTATCATATAGTTTGGTTTAATTTTTTTAATTAAACTTATTATCTTATGAGAGTTTTTATTTATATCTAATTTTTTAAATATAAAATTTTTATCTTTAATATCAAATCTCAGAAATTTTTTTTTATTAATTTTGGATCTACTTATTCCATAGACTTTAAAATTTTTTTTTAATAATAAATTTATTAAAGAACCAGCTGAAAAACTATTAGATCCAATAATAATTATTTTTTTAATTTTTTTTTGAGCCATTGGATTGAGTGAAAGTTTGCCTTATCTTTAAGAATATTTTTTTCATATAGTTCTTTTAGTTCTAGCACTGCATCAGTTATGTTTTTTTTTGGTTTATAACCAGTTTTTAACAGTTTTGATGAGTCAAGATTGTAGCTTCTAGCATCATTGGAATTTTTTTTGATTATAATTTTCGATTTAATAATTTTTGATATTTTTTTTGCAATATTAAGAATAGATAAATTTTCAAAGCCAATATTAAAAATATTTGTGCTAATATCTTTTTTTAAAAAAAACATATAAGCATCCAACAAATCATCTATATGAACATTTGGTCTTTTTTGCTTTCCTCCAAATACTGTAATTTTTTTATTTTTTAATGCATGAAAAGTTAGCATATTTACAGTCACATCGAGTCTCATTCTTGGCGAATATCCACAAACAGTAGCAGGTCTAAGGATTATTATATTCAAATGTTTTTTGTATGAAAGTATTACTCTTTCGGTAACCATTTTTACTTTATTATACGTTGATAGAGGTTTTAAACTTAGCTTCTCAGTTACTTTTCTCTCTTTTTTAATCCCATACACAGACCCTGAAGATGCGTAAATAATTTTTTTTACTTTATATTTTTTTAAGTGTTCCATTAAAACCATTGTTCCTAAAGCAGATGTCTCCCAACTAAAAGATTGATCCAAATCTACCATTGGGTCATTTGCAATACTTGCTAAATGAATGCAAGCATATACATTTTCAAGATTGATTTTATAAACTTCATTTATATCAAGTTGATAATTTTTAACTTTTTTATGTTTTAAAAAATATTTGCCAAATAAATTATTATCTATATTTATTACACTATATCCTTCGTCTACTAAATTTCTAATAAGCTTGACGCCTTGATATCCAGATCCACCAGTAACCAAAATTTTTTTTTTCATGAGTTAATACATTCTATTAACACATACATCGTAAAATTCTAATCAATTGTTATTGAACATAAAAATATTTTTTAAATATTTGACTATTAAATATTTTTTTCCCAAAATATTTTTCACCAAAATGAGACCAATGATCTGAGTCTGAATACGAAATATTACCTTCAATATAATAATCTTTTTTAGGGTCATATTTAATTATATCAAGTTTAGATATGAACTTAATATCATTTTCTTTAGCGACTTTTTTCATATAATCATCAACTTTACTTACATGTGTTAAAGAAAAAAGATTAAAGTTATTTGCCTTAATACTTCTTAAAAGTTTGTAATTCATTTCAATATTTGGTTGAGGTTGTGGACCAAACCATATTACATCTATATCATTATTTTTTATTTTTTTAATGAAAGAGATAAGCATATTTACATATTTAGTTTCAACTTGCGGACCATAGAAATTTTTCAAATAATCAGATCCAATTTGAGTATAAAAGAAAAATTTAATATAATCCTTATTATTACCTATAAAGTTTAAAATCTTTTCATAATCACAATCTTCATTTTTAAAATAAATAGCACATGATCCAGCCTTGTTAATAACAACAAATTTTTCACTCGGAAGATTTAAATATATTGAGTTGTACAAATCATGGACATGGCTTCCACCAGCTAAATATAAGAAGTTACCATATTTTTTTTTGCAATCTTCAATTCTTCTTAAGAAAGATTCGTTATTAATATTATTTATGCTCTCAACAATTCTACAACTGTTATCATCTAGAACATTATTTGATTCTTTTTTTGTTTTGTTAATTATTTTTTGATACTCGATAGGTATAGAAATATTTAAACTATTTTTAATTATGTCTTTATAAAAAAAATTAGTAATACAGATTAAAAATGAAAAAAATATAAAAATTCTCAAAATATTTTTTGATACTAAATTTTTATTTCTAAATGGAGTTTCAAAATATTTCCATGAAACAAAAGATATAAAAAAAATAATGGGAATAAGTAAAATTTTAAATTTATCTATACCAAAATAATTGAAAAATATGATTACAGGAAAATGATATAGATACATCCCATATGATATTTTTCCTGTTAAAGTTAATAAATTATTTGTTAATAAATAAGAAATTATAGAGGAACGTTTGTTAAACAATATAATAAAGGAACAGCACAACAAAGGAATTAAAGTACTAGAATTTGGCAAGTTCATTCTTTCATTAAAAAAGAAAAAACTAAATATTAAAATAGTTAAAAAAAACATATTTATTAAATCAATGTAAAAAAATTTATTTATTTTTTGTTTAAATTTAATGAAAAGATTTTTTTGCTCTATTAATGCTGTAAGCGAACCTATGCCAATTTCAAATGCTCTACTAGTTGTAAAAAAAAAATTTGGATCTGAAGATATTTTTCCAAGAACATGTGCAGCGGATAAGCTTAAAATACAAGAGATAAATATAAAGTAGAAAAAATAGTTTTTATTATTTAATTTATAAAAAAAAATAAATAAAATTGGAAAAAAAATATAAAATTGCTCCTCAACAGATAAACTCCAGGTATGTAGCAGAGGTGACTGAGAAGTTAATTCATTAAAATAATCAGTATTTTTCCAAAAAAAAAAATTAGAAACGAAAAAAAATACACTCAAATTGGCTCTGCTCAAATAGTCATATTCGTCCGGAAAAAATATAAAAAACGCTATTATGTTTGTTGCAAAAAGAGTTAGAATTAAAGGTGGTAAAATTCTTCTTATTCTCCTCCAATAAAAATCTGACAATTTAAATATGTTTAGGCTATGCTCTCTTGTTATAAGTTTTGTGATAATATAACCACTTATTACAAAAAAAATATCTACACCAAGAAATCCTCCGGGAATATTAAAAATTTCAAGATGGTAGAATAAAACAGCTAATACACTTAAGGCTCTTAGACCATCAATATCATCTCTATACTCAATACTTTTCATTTTAAAGTTTATAGAAACTATACTTCTTTAGGAAAAAATTGAAAATTAATTGTTTTTCTATAAATATTTTTTTGTAAATTCGTAAAATTAAATCCATGATAAAATTCTGCGGTTGAATTATATACTAGAACTGAATTTTTTAATGTAGGCGGTATAAAAAAAGGCTTTTTAAAATCATTGTCTAAATAAAGACCTGTTCCACCAGACAGAGAAGGATTTGAGTCATTTCCATCAATAAAAAAAATAAAATTATAAGTTTTTGATTTAGTTTTTTGCACCCCATCAATATGTGGAACTAAATAAGAATTATCCCCCGCCATTGTTAAACCTATTGAATAATTATAATAATTTTCTTTCTCAAATTGCAGCAATTGATTTACAAATTTTTCTAATTCTGATGATTTTATAAATAAAAATATTTTTTTAAGCTCTTCATTATCAAAATTATTTATATCTTTAAAACCAAATGAATAGAACTTAAGAATATTTGAACTTTGCGAAAAAAAATCAATTTTTGGCCAACATTTTAATAAAGATTTATATGAACTATCAGTAAAAAAATCATTTATGAATGTAAAATTTTTTTTTTCAAGATCTAAAGAATATTTAACTAAATCAGATTGATTTATATTAAGTTGACATTCAATTTTGTAAGGACTCTTAACTTGATTTCCAAAAATTTTTATAAAAAAACTAAAGATTTTTCTTTTAATGTTTATGGCAAAAACTCTAACTTTAAATAATATAATTAAAACTTTATTTATTAAAACTTTAATTAAATTCAAATTATCATTAAAATATAATTTACCGTAATATCTTTTTCTGGCAAGATTAATTTGATTTTCAGAAAATTTAATACTCATTAATATTTTATGATGGTTTAAAGAGTTAGAATTTATTATTGTTTTTTAATTTAGTCAATCATTAAATAGTTTATTGAATATTTATGATTAAATTAATCAGTAATGATTAATCCATAATCATTTAAATCTTGAAACTTAAAATTAATGAAGTATTAGTGACTATGATCATGAAATATTGGATCTTGTATATTAAACTTTTTTTTTTGTTACCAATAATATTATTGCTTCTCATAATAAGAATTTTTAAAAATTTTAAAATAAATAAAATTGTATCACATACTATTGGTGAAATGACTACTCCAATAGAAATCTTTATTTGTGAAAAGAAAGCTGGTTTCAACAAGATCCCTGTAATTTGGTTTATGGAGAAAGTAATAGCAAATGAATTTATAAAAAAAAAATGGTCTCAATCTTTATTTGTTTTGCCACGTTATATCTTAGATCCAATTTACTTTTTCTCTGATAATTTTAAAATTTTTAATTTTTTTCTTGTTGATTATAGTAAAGAGCCTGAAGATGTAAGAAGAACTTTGTATGAAGGCAGATTGAAGAGATTAGATAATAAAGGAGTTTTGTTGAAATATGGACCTTCAATTGTATTTAATTCAAGTGAAAAAAATGATGGAGAAGCATATTTAAAAAAAATTGGGCTAGAAAATAAAAAATTTTTTGTATTTGCTTCAAGATCAGCACATTTTAAAAAAGAAAAGTTTGAAACAGCAAGAAATTCAAATATTTATAATAAAATATCTGGTTTAAAGTTTATGACTTCAAAAGGTTATAAAGCAATTAGACTGGGAAAAAATGAAACCAAGAAAATTTCTTTTGATGATCCAAATATAATTGATTATGCAACATCTACTTATAGAAGTGATTTTCTAGACGTATATTTAGTTTCAAAATCTGAATTTATGATATCATCAAACACTGGTGCAAATGAATTACCTGTTTTATTTAGAAAACCTAGGCTAATTGTAGATTATTATGATATTCCTGCGTTAGAATTCCATCCTTTGAAATTGATGATAATGCCCAAAAAATTTCAAAGTCTAAAAACTGGTAATCTAGTTAGTTTTGAGGAAGCTTTTGAAAAAAAATTAAATTATATTCACATAAATTCTAAAGTTAATGATCTTGGATATGAAATTATAGATAATAGTGAATTAGAAATTAAACAAGCCACAGAAAACTTTTATAATCTAATGAATAATAACCTCGATCTAAATGATATTTTACAAAAACAGCAAATATATTGGAAAAACATTGAGAAATACTTTGGTTTTAAAAATAAAAATAAAACTATTATTTGCCCAGATTTTTATTTAAATAATAATCATTTATTTGAGTAGTAGTGACTAATTCGTTAAAGCATAATATCGTTTATAAAAAAATATATTAAACAATTAATGTATCTAAATTTTTTGAAAAAAGTTGTAATTCTGTTAAATGAGTTTTTTTTAAATTTATCTTGTAAGATTAAAAGTCCATATCTTTGCGCTTTGGCATGGAAAATAGATTTATTATTAATAAATTTTAAAAATAAGTCTAATTTAAAAAAAAATATCTTAGTATTATATAAATCCTTTGGCTCAATTGATTTAGAGGCATTAAAAAATAATAAAAATAATCAATATAATTTTTTGTACCTTTCTAGGAAAAGTATCAAAATCGTTTTTAGTAATTTTTTTTCAGGCCTTAACCATGGTCTTACAGATGATATTTATTTTTCCAAAAATGTTAAAGTTAATGAGGCAAAAAAAAATTACAGAAAATTTTTAACAAAAACATTAGAAATTTTTAATAAAAAAAATAATTTTTTAGCTATTATCAGTTATAATTTTAGATATCGTCATGAAAAAGAACTACACTCCGCATGTAAATCTCTTAATATAAAATTTATTGTTTGCCAAAAAGAGTCCTTGCATTATGGGGATGATAGCGTGGTTACGGATTTATATATTAAAACAAATTCAAAAAACGGAAAATATCAAGGAGATTATATGTTTGTCTACACCGAAGGGTTTAAGAATACAATGATATCAGCTTCAATAAGTGAAAAAGATAAAATTATTGTTACAGGAATGCCGAGAGCAGATTATTATTATAGCAATATAGAACTATCTAAAAAACATATTCTATACTTATTACCATCTTGGCGTCCTCCCTCTATTTTAGAAAAAGAATTTTTACTAGATCAAAAATTTTATGCATCTCAAGTTACCAAAATTTTATTAAATTTCGCAGAAAGCAACCCAAATGAAAAAATTATTATTAAAACTAAAATGAAAAAAAATGAATTTATTCCTTTAGGTAATTTACTAAATAGTAAAAAAATTAAAAATGTTTCTATAAAAGAATTCGGAAACGTGGCTAGTTTAATAAAAGATTCTAAAGCTGTTATTGGCTTTCAATCGTCCGCATTAATTGAGTCTTTGATTTTAAAAAAACCTATAATTGTGCCATATTTCAATGTTAATAATTCGGAAAAATTTAGAAAGTGTACATTAAATTTAAACGATTGTTCATATTATGCATATGATGAAAACTCAATGAAAAATTATCTAAATGATATTTGTTCAAATAAAATTGGGTTTCCTAATATCGATGATGAAAAAAGAAAAAATATTATTAAACACTACATTGGTAACAATGATGGTCAATCCTCTAATCGTTTATTAGATGCGCTAAATAAAATATTAAATTAAATTGGTGATTTTTTTTAAAAAATAGTTAATTGTTCTTTTAATGATCCGTAAAATTTTTAAGATTGGAAATAAAACTGTAGGTGATAAATATTCTCCTCTAATCATTGCTGAAATTGGACAAGCTCATGGAGGATCTATTGAAAAAGCTTTTAAGTTTATTGATAAGATAAAAGAAAGTGGTGGTGATGCTGCAAAATTTCAACTCCACTTAGCAAGCGAAGAATCAACATTAGATGAACCATTTAGAGTTAAAATTAAAAAATTTAAGAACAGATATAAATATTGGGAGAGCGTTGAATTCTCTTTAGAAGAATGGTTCAAAATTTCCAATTATTGTAAAAGAAAAAAAATTATTTTTATGAGTTCAGTTTTTTCAAAAAAAGGAGTTCATATATTAAAAAAGGTCAAAACTAATGCCTGGAAAGTTGCATCTGGAGAATTTAGTTCTAGTGAACTTATCAATGACATGATCAAAACAAAGTTACCTATTTTATTTAGTACTGGAATGATGAATCTTAGGGAAATTGAAAAATTACATAATAAATTGAATAAAAATTCTGCAAATCACGCAATATTTCAGTGTACTAGTAACTATCCAGTTAAATTAAAAAATACAGGCCTTAATGTTATCAATGAGCTTAGGCAAAAATTTAATTGTCAAATAGGTTATTCAGATCATAGTGGCTTGTTATCCCCATCTATAATGGCATTAACACTAAGAGCAAATCTGGTAGAGGTTCATTTAAAATTGAACAAAAATGACAGAGGACCAGACTCCAGTTCTTCTTTAGATTTTAAAGAATTTAAAGATTTATGCAGAATAAGAGATGAAATTTTTTTGATAAATAGCAACCCTGTTAATAAAAATATTATTAAAAAGGATATTCGTGTAATGAGAAAGTTATTTGGAAAAAGCATCGCGCTAAAAATTGACCTTAAAAAAGGATCAGTTATTAAAAGAGATCATTTAACTATGAAAAAGCCAGGTTTTGGATTTAATAGAAATCAAATGAAAAATATAATTGGAAGAACAGTTGCTAATTTTGTATCATCTAAAAGAATTTTGAAACCGAAAGATATATCATGAATAAAAGAAAAATTTGTGTAGTTATAAATAACAGAGCTAACTATGCCAGGATTAAGTCAGCATTAACTGCTATTAAAAAAAATAAAAAATTAGAATTACAAATAGTGCTTGGCTCATCAGCACTCTTGGATAGATACGGAACAGTATCAGATGTAATCAAAAAAGATGGTTTTAAAATAAATCGTACTGTTTACACACTTGTAGAAGGTGAAAACTTGCTAACAATGTCAAAATCTACAGGTATTTCAATTATGGAATTCTCTACAGTTTTTGATGATCTGAATCCTGATATTGTTATTGTGATAGCAGATAGATACGAAACATTAGCAGCTGCAATTGCAGCATCTTATATGAATATTACTTTGGTACATACTCAAGGTGGGGAAACTACAGGCTCAATTGATGAAAGCGTCAGGCATGCTACAACAAAATTAGCTCATATACATTTTCCTGCATCATATAAATCAAAAAAAAATATTATAAAGATGGGTGAAAATCCCAATAAAGTTTTTTTAGTTGGTTGTCCATCACTAGACCTTATTAAAAAAAATAAATTGAGTTTAAATACAAAATTTAGGAATAAATATTCAAATTATGGAGTCGGAGAACTAGAAATTGATTTTGGCAAACCTTACATCGTTGTTCTTCAACATCCAGTAACAACAGAGTATAAACAAATTAAAAAAAATATTAATGAGACAATAAAAGCGATAACTAAACTAGATTATCAAGTGATTTGGTTATGGCCAAATGTAGACGCAGGTTCAGACATAGTTTCAAAAAGAATAAGAATATTAAGAGAGAAAAAAAAACCTCCACATATTAGGTGGCAAAAAAATTATAATCCAGAAGATTATTTAAAATTAATATATAACTCTTCTTGTTTGGTTGGTAATTCAAGCTCTGCAATAAGAGAAGGTGCTTTTTTAGGCATTCCAGCTGTAAACATTGGAAATAGACAGATTACTAGAGAACAGGGGAAAAATGTAATTAATGTAAATTATGATTCAAAAAAAATTTTGTCAGCTATTAAAAGACAAATTAAAAAGAAAAAATTTAAAAAAAATAATTTATTTGGCGATGGTAAGGCCGGGGAAAAAATTTCAAGAATTTTAAGTAATATAAAATTAGATATAGTTAAAAGATTAAAATATTAATGAAAAAAAAAATAATTTCCTTAATTGATCACGAAAATTTTTTAAAAAGAGAGGTATTTTTTACTGAAAAAAAATGGCCTCACTTTAATTTGATATTTAACGATTTAAAAAAAATTTCAAAAAAGATGAAAGCGAATTCTACAATAGTCTCTTTTGAAAGAAATAATTTGTACGGCGGTATAAGTTTGTTTGCTCCGTTTTTTAATAAACAAAATTTTATATCTGTAGATTGCATAAGTCCAAAACTAAAAAAGAGAGGTTCATATAATAAAATAGATAAAATATCACAAATAATTTTAAAGAAAAAAAATTATCAATTTGATTACAGAAACATTAAATTAAAAAACAATTTAGCTGATTTAATAATTATTCCAAATTTAATGCATCATGTTGAGGAAATAGAAACACTTTTTAAACAAGTGAAATCAATCTTAAAAAAAAATGGTAGAGTATATATTTTTGAACCTTTAGTTAGAGAATTGCATCAAGTACCAGAGGATTATTACAGAATTACGCCCTTTGGATTTAAGTCTATATTATCAAAATTTAATTTTTCTAATTTTAGAATAAAGTATGATGGCGGACCTTTTACAGCAATTGGATATTGTTGGGATCAGGCAATTCAATTTTTACCTAAAAGTTTAAGAGATAAAAAAACAAGATGGCTTAATAAAGAAATGAAAACTTTTATCCAACTTGATAAAAAATACAAAAAAAATAAAGTAAGAAAAAATACCGTATTTCCAATGAGCTTTTCTTTAGAAGCAAAATTAATTAAAAAATAAAAAATATTTTTTATGTTAAATAAAAAAACAATACTTGCAGTTGTGCCCGCAAGAGGGGGGAGCAAAGGAATAAAGTTAAAAAATTTAAAAAAAATTAAAAATAAATCTCTTATAAAGATCGTTGGCATATTCATAAAAAAATGTAAGTTTATAGATTTTTCAGTGGTGTCTACTGATAATAATAAAATTGCCCTAGAGGGAAACAAGATTGGTTTAAATTTAATTAACAGACCAAAAAATTTATCAGGTGATAAGATACCTGATACTAAAGTTCTTTTGCACGCATTGATTAACGCCGAAAAAATTTTAAAAAAAAATTTTGATATAGTTATAATGCTTCATCCAAGCTCTCCATTAAGAAAAGTAGAAGATATTAAAAATGCTATAAAATTATTAATATCAAAAGATTATGATTCAGTTTGGACTGTTTCAGAAACAGATACAAAATTTCACCCAGATAAACAGCTTAAATTAAAAAATAATAAGTTAAAATATTTTACTAAAAAAGGAGTAAAAATTTTTTATAGGCAACAATTATCAAAAGTTTATCATAGAAATAGTAATGTTTATGTTGTTAAAAGTAATTTTTTGAAAAAAAATAAATCACTAATAAGTCAGAACACTGGTGCTTATATAATAAAAACTAAACAAATTTCTATTGATACTTTAGACGATCTTAAAATTGCAAAAAAATATTTTTAATTTTTTAAATCTTTATAATATTTTTATTTTCTACTGAATATTTTTCGTCACAATTAACTGTCAAATTTTTATTATGAGTTACAAGAAAGATGGTGCATTTACCTTTGAGATTAAATATTTCGCTTATAATACTTTTTTCAGTTTTTTCATCTAGTGAATTTGTAGCCTCATCAAATATTAGAATTTCAGGAGAATTATAAAGAGCTCTAGCAATTGAAATTCTTTGTATTTGACCACCAGATAATTGCGTACCACTTTCTCCAACAATGGTTTCTATTCCTTTAGGCAAATCTCCAATAAACTTTTCTAAGTTTGATAATTTTAAAGAATTATCTAATTTTGCTGAGTTAAATTGTTCCGCTTCTCCAAAAATTATATTATTTTTTATCGTATCATCTATTAGAAAAGTTTTTTGAGTTACATAACTTATTTTTTTTTTCCATTCCAAACTTTGTTGATTAATATCTATTAAGTCACAAAAAATTTTACCCTCTGTTGGTTGAATTAGACCTGTAAGTAAGTTTAAAAAAGTAGTTTTACCAGATCCTGTTGAACCAACTATTCCAATAATTTTGCCTTGATTAAATTCTAAGTCTATATTTTTTAAGATTGTCGCATCTTTATTAGGATATCTAAATCCAACATTTTGAAATTTGATACTTTTTGTAAAATTCATCTGATTTGTTTTTATATTTTTTTGTTCTTTTTCCCCCACGTCACTTTTTCTAGTAAATTCGGTGTGCAATGTTTCAACAATTGGAACTCCTAATTTAATTGTTTGAAAATTATTAAATAGCTTAACGAAGATCGGAAGCATTCTTAAAAAAGATGCAAAATAAAGTGCAAATTCAGGAAGTGACTGAGAGAAATTTTCAGTTCTCGTGAAAAAAATTGCAAATATCAATATTAATGCTGCGGTTCCAACTTCTAATAAATATCTTGGTAAAGGAGCAATATAAGCAACTTTTTTTGCAATATTTTCTCTTTTTTCTACAATATTAATTAAAATTTTTTCAAAAAATTTTTCTTTAAGGTATATTTTTAGATCTTTAATTCCTGTTAAAGATTGTTGAGTATGTTTAAGTCTAAGTCGATCTTTTTTTTGTCTTTCTTTACCCCAGAAATCTAGTCTTTTTTTAATTAAAAAATAATAAAATAAAAGAAAGATTATAAAAAGCGATATTGCTAACAAAGTTTCAAATAATCGAATATTTAATAGTATTGCTAATAAAAGAAAAAATAAAATTACATCTAAAAAAATCTCAGCAAAAATATTGAGAATTTTTTTTACAAATAAACCTATTTCTCCATGTATGTTGGTTATTAAAACTGAAGTATTATTATAAATATGAAATAAATAGCTTTCGTTTAAATATTTATTAAAAAGAATTTTAGTCATTTTGACTTTTACGTGAAAGTAAAAATTTGTTTTATAAATATTGAGTAAAATTAATGCTATTATTTTACAAAAAATAATTATTAAAAAGAGTGATATTCCATAAATAATAATTTCATTTTGGCTAAGTCCAGATATTAACTTTTCAAAATCAAAATATTTGTTTAAAAATCCTAGGCCACTTGGATTTACTAAAACTGTTACAAGAGGCAATATTAATGCTATACTAAAAATTTCAAGCACAACTACTAATAAAGAAGAAAAAAAAATTAAGATAAGACTAAATCTAAATTCTTTAGGTAAAATTTGAAAAGTTTTTTTTAAAATTTCCATAATTAAAATTTTAATTGAAAATATAATTGTTCTTCAGCTCCATAACTATGTTTGTCATCACCTCTTAAAGGACTATTTGCACCATTAAAATCAAATAAGTTAATTTTACCATTATATTCATTAAGTAAATTATCAATACCCCAAGCCATCAAGCCAGTTTTTTTCCATTTTTTGTCACATGAATTAATAGCCAAATGAACTGATTTCTCGTCAAATAGAACAACATTAAAATATACTAAATTGTCAGTAATTTTATCCTTAAAACAATTAATTTTACCGAAACCTGCATTTGCTATCTTGCAAAGATGTTTTATTTCATTTTTTAAAATTATTTTCTCAGATTTTGTATATTGAACAGAGTTATTATCTATATAAAGTTTAGCCATATCATTGAAATCATATTTACATGTCCCAATTTTATTATAAAATTTATGAAAATTTTTAATTTCATATCTTCTTACGTATCGGTAATTAGAAACTATTTCTTTGTGACTTTTATTTTCTAAATTTATTATTGCCGAATATCTTGGAATTATTTTAAATTTCTTTTTTTTAGTTCCATAATTCCACCAGTCAAAAATTCTCACATCCAATAATGAGTAGTGAAGTTGAAAATTTATCTCTTTAAAATTTTTTATAAAATATTCAATAAATTTTGAATAAATATTATTAGAAGCTGAAAGCCATGAGTGCTTAGGTTGCTCTTTTGATCTGTTTGACCAATAAGGTCCAAAGTAGTAAAAAAAATTTGGTATTATCAATTTGTTTTTTGATACAAAGATTGGCCAACAACACATTATCTCATCTCCTTTAAAGGCAGCTAAAATTTTAATTTTTTTAAAATTTTTAAGAAAGTTAGGGTTATTATAAATGCATGCGTTTGGAGATGTTTCCCAAATCTTTGTTGCTTTAATTATGTCTATTAATTTTATTTTATATTTATCCAATTTATTATTTATTGTTATTTTATTAAATTAAATTTTTTAAATATTATTAAATATTTTTTCACTTCTAGTTTTGAAAGATGGCATAAATTTGCAATTTCAATAATTGAATTTTTTCCGTCTACATAAGACAGAACATTCATCATAGACTTAACTTTTTTAGCAGTTTTTAAGTTTGAAATTGAAGGATATAAATTTCTCTTACTTAAGTGTGGTTCACAAAAACAATTATTGATCGGTATAAAAATTTTATCTTCAAAACTTTTTTCTAAAAATTCAATACATTTTTTATAGATTTTAAAACTTTCATTTAAACCTTTGGCAACTACAACACTACCTAATTTATCTAAGGAAGTATGATATTGTTTATAATTTCCGTATTTTGATTTAGTGATAGAGCAGATAGGTAAATCTATATTTGGTGCACAAAACTGCCTTTCATCACTACCCCTATCAAGCCAACTATAAGTTATATATTTTTCCTTATTTTTTTTTAATATTTTTTTTGCAACAAAATCACTCAGTGTATTACCAGTTCTTGATGGAATATAAGAAAATTTTTTTTTATCTCCAACACATGTAACAACAAAGCCTGCTATTAAATTTTTTTTTAAGTTTTTCAAATTTTTATTTATGTATGCAATAGATCCAATGGTTTCAGGAATAAATATAATTCTGTAACTAAAATTTCTTTTTTTTGATAATATCCATTTTGCCAAATATGTTACTACTGATATTCCAGAAACTTCATTATTTGCCATCTCTGGGTGACAAACATAAGTTGAAAAAAGAATTTCTTTTTTAGATTTTCCTTTTATAAATATTTCGCCATAATTTAATTCACCTTTTTTGTGTTTTGAGTCTATAAATACTTTATAATTTCCTTTTTTAAGTTTTAATTTTTCACTATGTTTAATGCAAAATCCCCAATCTTTTTTATAGTAGGATGTAACATACGGAATAGCATTTTTGAGTTTTGGCAATGAATGAAGTTTTGCTAGTAGTTGTTTTTTGTTTAAAACTTTGTTTATAGGAACGCTATAACCAACCAAATGCAGTTTGTTATCACTATATTTGCATATTTTTTTACCATCAGGCTTTATTATATATGCATCATGGACATTCCATTCTAAAGGTATTTTCCAATCAAAAACTTTATCACCTGATTTAAATTTTTTAATTTTAATTTGAGGTAAAATTTTCTTAATATCTTTTAAGGTTTTCCTCACACCGTTTCCAGATAAACTCCTTGGATGGCTTATGATTTTTTTTGCAAAATTAAATATTTGATTATTTTTTTTCATTGTTAAAAATTGAATTTAAAGACTCCATAAAAATATTTCTTGTGAATGTTCCAACTCCAGGCAATAAAATTTTGTTAGAATATTTGGAGTTAATTAAACTATTTAATTTTTTTAGTGTACTATCAAAATCTATTAATGGCACTGATAAAGTTTTTTCAATATTAAATATTTTATAGTTTATGTAATTTTGATCTTTTGCTATCATATCCATAATTTTTAACTCATTCCAAATTACATCTTTAAACTTTTCTGAGTTTTTCCATATTTCGCTATCTATTTTAGCAGGAACTTCAGCCGAAATTACAAACTCTTTTGCATCTGTTTTTTCTCCATAAAGAGACATGTTAGTTGCTCTATTGGTATAGATATTTATATCATTTCCATGAATGTATTGGTATTTAGAGTGTAAATTATTAGTTGTAAAATAATATAATACTTGAGATACAAAATGGTTATTTTTTCTTTCTGAAATTTTATCTTCAAATAGATTTAAAGCAGCATCTAATTCGGTCACTATAAAAATAAAATCAGCATTTATTTCATTTGCAAGAGTATTAACAGTAAGTTTGTTATTTTGATATTTTATCTTGCTATTTTCTGAAACTAATATTTTTAAACCCATGTCTCTTAACTTTTTTTCCATTTTTTCAGCAATAAATCCAATATATTTACCCTTAGGATATAAAGAGATTTGATCAAGTTTTAGAGATTTTCTTCTAGATGCGATATGTTTATCAAAAAAATCAATTTTCTTTAATAAATTAGAAATAAAATCTGGAAAAATAGTTTGCCTAAAACAAAGAAAATGGCTGTACCTAGGCAGTATATATGAAAGTTTTTCTGCACTAAGGTTTGTATTTCTTAAACAAGCTTTTTGTAAAACTTTGTTTATATTTGAGGGAAGAGTATTTAACAAATCCTGATAACTTTTTATGTTTTGATTTTTTTTTTTAAAAAATAAAAGTATATATTGAATAAAGGAATATAATGAAAAAAAAAAACCTTTATGTGGCCAATAAGGAATTCCATGATCAGGATAAGTCTTTTTGTTAGTATAAGTTGCCGCTCCATAACCAAAATTATGGAGATTTTCTTCACCAACAAATTCTTCTAAAATTTCTTTATTATAATTGTTAAAACCATCAAAAAAATGATATCCTTTATCAAAATTACCACCCATCCATTTTATTGGACTCATTACACCATGTATGTTTTTAGTATTTGACAAAAGAGTTACATCATTAGAATATTTTAAACAATAAAAAGCAGTTATCATTGCTCTAAATCCACTACCTATAATAATAATTTTTTTATTATGAAATTTTGATATCATTGATCTAATTTTGATTTCATAAATTAACTATCTAATTTAACTTTTTACATGGCGTGTAAAAGACATAATTTAATCATAAATTTAGATAAAACAAGGTTAATACTTTTAAAAAGTATTTGATTTAAAAAGATTATTTTACATGTATATAGTCAACTATTATGAAAAAAAAAATACAGACTTCCACCACGTATACTTCTAAAAATGAAAAGCAAAATAGAGATAAATTAATTAAGCTATTTAAACAATGGCCAAGTAGCGATGAACTTAAAATGCGAAACTTGGGTTTGTTTCAAAATAGAATAAACTTAATGAGAGTTTTATTTATGGATGAAATATACCAAAAAACAATTAATGTAACTGGTGACATAATGGAGTTTGGATGTAGATGGGGTCAAAATTTAAGTTTATTTCTAAATTTTAGAGGAATTTATGAACCTTATAATATGCAAAAAAAAATTATTGGCTTCGATACATTTTCAGGATTTCCTTCTATATCAAAACATGAAAAAAAAGGTAATAAAAAATTAGCAAAGTTAGGAGCATATTCAACTTCATCTAATTACGAAAAATATTTAAACAAAATATTGGATTATCACTCATCTGAAAGTCCAGCTAGTCATTTTAAAAGACATGAATTAGTGGTAGGAGACGCGTCTAAGACAATTAAGAAATATTTGAAATCAAACCAGCAAACACTGATTTCACTTGCTTATTTTGACATGGATATATACAGGCCAACCAAAGATTGTTTAAAAGCAATAAAACCATTTTTAACAAAAGGAAGCATAATTGGTTTTGACGAACCAAATTCAAAAGATTTTCCAGGTGAGACCATTGCTATTAAAGAGATTTTTGGAAAAATAAATTTTAAACTTTATCAATCAAAATTTAGCGCTGGTTCGGGCTATTTAATTATAGAATAAATTTATTTCTATGAAAAAAAAAAATTACTTTTTGTTTTGATATAGATAACACTATTTGCAAGACTAAGTTTAGCAATTATAGTTCTTCGGTACCTGATAAAAAAGCAATAAAAATGATAAATAATTTATATGAAAAGGGTCATATTATTAAAATAAATACTGCTAGATATATGGGAAGAAATAGGGATAATATTTCTAAATCTAACAAGACAGGATACAAAAAAACAATTATACAACTAAAAAAGTGGGGTTTAAAATTTCATAAACTTTTTTTGACAAAGCCAAGCTCAGATATTTATATTGATGATAAATCTTATGGATATAATCAAAAATGGAAAAAAAGTTTTAAAAAATTTTTATAAAAAGTAAATTATGAAGAAAACAAAAAAAAAATATATTGACGATTATATTCACAGCTTTAATTCAATTCTATTTAATGTTAAATCAGAAAAAGAAAATATTGAGAAAATTTATAAATTATTAATAAAATATCAAAAAAAAAACGCAATTCATGTTTTTGGAAATGGTGGTAGTGCCTCTATTGCATCTCATTTCAGTATGGATTTAACTAATAATACTCAAATAAAATGTTTTAGTTACAATGATCCGTCAATTATTACTTGTTACTCCAATGATTTTAAATATGAAAATTGGGTCTCAAGAGCTGTTGAAAAATATGGAAATAAGAATGATTTATTAATATTAATTTCTTCAAGTGGCGAGTCTAAAAATATGCTTAACGCAGTAAAAACTGCAAAAAAAAAGAAATTCTCTAAAATACTTACTTTTACAGGTTTTAACTCTAAAAATTCTTTAAAAAAAATAGGAGATATAAATATCTGGATTAATTCAAAAGTTTATAATGTTATTGAAAATTCTCATCAATTTTATTTATTAATGCTCGTAGATATGATTAAGAAATTTAAAAAATAATATTATTTCTAGGATTTAAAAAGTTTTAAATTTCATTAGAGGTTTTAAAAATCATTTGTATCATACCTTTTAATACTCATAATATCTTTTTTTCTCAGCAAAGATTTGCCCGGCGTAGCTGAAAAAGCAATTACACAATTTTTCTTATTTAATATAGATTTTGTATGGTTATTAAAGGATCCATAAGGGTAACACATAATCCAATTTTTTTTTATATTAAACTTTTTGAGAAATGTTAGCATTTTATTTATTTCTTTTGATTGATTTTTATAGCTTAATTCCCCTAATCTTATGTGTCTATATCCATGTCCTCCTATAGTCATTCCATTATTTATCATTTCTTGGATTTCTTTAGTTGATAAATATAATTGTTTGGAAAATTCTTTTTCGTTAACTCTTAAGTATTTTTTAAATAGAAAAGTGCAACAATATTCTTTTAAGGGTTCAGGAATCCAAGATTGTAATAAAAACTTAACATATTTTATCTTTTTACTATCATATCTTTTAATAAATAAATTATCAAAGTTTTTAAAAATTTTTTTATCAGGTATTGGTGAGTTGTTGTTTCTTAAAAAAGTATAAATATCATTAATTATTAAATCAGCATTTTTTTGTTTTTCTATAATAAAGTGTATCTTACTTGTTTCTGTAACATTATTCTTAATAATATTTTCAGCAGATGGAAAAAAGCATCCTGAAATTTTCTTTTTAACTAGTGCTGGCATTACATATTTATAATGGTCTTTGTAACCATCATCAAAAGTTAGCAAGCATGATTTCTTTGGAAGTTTAACTCCATGTAGTACAAAATTAACCAAGTCTTCACTAGAAATAATATTGTAACTTTTCTTTAGAAAATCTAATTGATCTATAAATTTTTTTAATTCCAAACCTTTTATGGAGGGATATTTAGATCCTTTAATTGGTCTAACATAATGATAGTTTACTGTTGTGAAAGAACTCATAGTAAGAATTTTTATAATTTAGTGAATTATCATAGATAAAATATGCCAAAAGATACTAGATTTAAGTTAAAAATCAAAATTTAATTCTCCAAAATATTTGGTCTTTCCTGATCACCATCTCCTTTAAATAAAAAGAATTTATTTGGTTTCTTTGTTAAAATAGCAAAATTTATTTTAATATTTTTTTTTATAAATGGTTCAAAAAAATTTGGAATTATTATATTTTTATCAAATTTGTTTTCTATAAATAAACTTTTGTTATTTTCATTACCAAAAAAATACATATCTACAAACTCATATTTATTATCTTCAATTATTTTTTTAAACATTAATGAAGAGTTGAATATATTTTTAATGTCACCAAAAAAATCAACGATGCGTAAACACTTACTATTTTTATAAAAGGCTTCTCTTGCAAAGTAGTAGCCTAGCAATTTTTTATTTATTTTAAATTCATAAATTATGTATTTATAAAAAGGATTTTTAATATATTTATTTTTAAAATAATTTTCATCTTTAGAAAATATTTTTATATATTTTTTTTTATCATTATTAAATTCCTTAAAGTCAATTTTTTTTACTATTTTAAGACTTACACTTTTATTTAAAGAACAAAATTTTATTTTTTTTTTATATTTTTTTTTGAACTTACAAATTTTATAACTATTTATTTTAGCATTGGGAATATAATAGTGTTTCATATGACCAGTAAAAAAACCTAAATATTTATAAAATTGCTTTACTTCTTCTGTACAACCTGCTGTTCCAATTTTAGTATAATTATAATTTTCAATTGCATAGTTAAGTAATCTTAGTCCAGCTCCTAATTCTTTTTTTTTTGCAGCCCATGTAGCAAACCAAATAGACTCATTTTTTTTTAAACTATTTGAAAACTTACTATTTTTTACAATACCCAAAAAACTAATAATATTTTTATTTTTCTCTTCAAATATGAAATTATATTTTTTTTCTTTCTTATTATAGTAAAGCCAATCAAATACTTTTTTATTCTTTGAGAGTATATGATTTTTTTTAAAATTTTTGCTAATAAATTTTTGTATTAACTTAACTTTAGAACTATTTTCGATAATCATTTTTTTATATACAAACTGATGATATAAAGTAGCATGTTAAAAAAACCCTATGGTTTTTTTATTTTTTTTTTCACGCTATCAACTATCTCACTTATATTCTTAAATCCACTAATTTCATTCATTGTAAATTTTATTTTAAAAAATTTTTCGACTGCAAAAAGAATATTTAGATGCGTAAGGGAGTCCCAATTATTGATCTTATTTAGCTTTGTTCTTTCATTAAATTTTTTATTCTTAATATATTTTATAATTATATCTATGATTTTTTTATTAATCATAAAGTTCAATATTTTTTTCTTTGATATCTTTTATTTTGCAAGAAAATATTTGTTTTTTTTTTATTTTTTATCTTTTTAAAGCCGTGTTCTTCAAGTAAATTTTTTGCAACAATATTTTTTTCTGTATCAATAAATTCACCAACAATATTTATATATTTATTTTTTAATGCGTATCGTTTTATATAGCTGAAAATACGGGTTTCAAAATATCTTCCAATAACTCTGCAACTCATCAAAAAAGTATCTATAAATAAATTGTTGTCGTCTATTTTTTGTAAAATTACCAGGCCCACATTTCCATGATCTGCATAAATATCTTTAAGTCCAACTAAAAAACTAACATAATTTTTATCATTCATTATTCTCTCTATTTCTGGCAATGTATATCTTTTTGTTCTAAGATTGTATTGATTAGTCTTCAAAGTCATTTCTGATGCTCGTGCCAAATTATTTTTGTTAAGATTTGCTATTTTTGTTTCTAACTTAATTGATTTTAAATATTTAATTTCATCTTTCGCCGACTCTTTATCGCTTATAAATTTTGCTCTTGCATGATATTTTTTTGTTTTATCGTTTTTAACAATTGCATTTGATAGGTTAGAAAAATTTTCAAGTGATGCTAATTGTTCAGGCCAATAAACTATGTCTTCTTTTGGCTCAACAGTACAAACTTCAGGTAAAATTTTTCTTACTAAATCTCTCTCAACTGGATTATCGTCCCAGAATACAAAGCTATCTAAACCAAGATCTAACTCTTTGGCAATTTTACTTATATTTTTAGATTTTGAGTCCCAATTTATTTTAAAATTAACAAAGTGTTTTTTTTTTAAAATAATTGATGGGTGACTGTTTAGAACATTCAATACCTCTTTTTCATTATTCTTACTAGAAATCGCCAATAAAATTCCTTGGTTATGTAGAGCAAGTATTTCTTTTTGAAAATCCAAATATATTTTTCCTATTTGGGTTTCTCCAATTTCTATATTATTAATACCATCTTCACCCAATATTCCTCCCCACAAGGTATTATCACAATCTAAAATTAATACCTTTGACTTGGGTTTAGAATATCTTGTAAAAAAAGTTGAAATAAATTTGCTTAGTTCATCAAGTCCTAATTGAGATAAATTAGATGAAGCTAGATATTTGTTTCGAGAGTCAAATGCACTTTCATAACCTTTAAAACTAAAAATTTCATCAAGGTCTGAAAAATTAAAGTTAAAATTTTTTTTTTTTATTGTTTGGAACTTTCTAAAAAGTTTTTGCTTTATTTTATCCTCTTCAGAAAAATTGTTATTAACTTTAATTAAATTTCCTTTTTTATAAGACGAAACCATTACCAAAGTACCCAGATGTTTTTGTTTTGCTCTTTCCCCAAGCAATTTGATCAATGGATAAAAATTGTTGATACTATTGTAATTTTTATTGCTAAAATCACTTATAAATAAAATTAAAACTATAAAATCAAATTTTTTTCTTTCACGCAAAACTTTATAATCACCAAATTCACAAAATGTTTTCTTTAAACTTAATTTTTGCCACGCTTGATTCCCAGGGAAAAGAAATGATGAACCTAATATTCCAATATTCATTGATCAAAGATATTTTACTGTTTGTTATTTAGTAGACTTTATTATACTATTTGTTTGAAATAAATTGAATGTTTTTTTTAATTTTTCCTTAAAATATCAAATTAAATTATGAACAAGAAAATAGCATGTATACTTCAAGCAAGAGTAAATAGTAAAAGATTTCCAAGAAAAGTCTTAATGCCAGTATTGAAAAAAAGTCTTTTGGAGCATCAAATTGAAAGACTTAAAAGACTAAAAAAAGTGAATGATTTAATTATTGCAACTACAAAAAATAAAATAGATCAGCCCATTGTGAATATTGCCAAAAAATCAAAAATAAAATTTTTTCGTGGTGAAGAAAAGAACGTATTAAAAAGATATTATGATTGTGCAAAAATTTATAATTCTTCAATAATAATAAGAGTGACAGGCGATTGTCCTTTAATAGATATTAAATATATTGATAAATTACTTAAAATTTTTTTAAAAAATAATTATGATTATTTAAATAATTTAGATTTAAATTATTTGCCAGATGGTTTTCATTGTGAAATTTTTAACTTCGATTCTTTGAAAAAAGCAAATAAATTAGCTAAAACTAAATTTGACAAAGAGCACGTAACATCTTTTTTATGGTCGAATCCTAAATTATTTTCAATTCACCGTTTTACAGGTAAAAAATTAAAAAACCATTCAAAAAAAATAAGGCTTACTTTAGACTATAAATCTGATTATATTCTTATAAAGAAAATTTTTGAACAACTTTATAAAAAAAATAAATATTTTACTTTAAGAGAGATTACTAACCTTTTAAAAGAAAAAAAAAGTTTTTTGAAAATCAACCAAAAATATCATAAAATGCAATGGAAAAAATTTCATAAAAAAAGAAATATTTTTTTTAAAAATTTAAAATGATTAATTATGGAAAACACCAAATTGACTCCAATGATATTAGAGAGGTAGTTAAAGTTCTTAAAAGTAATTTTTTAACAACAGGTCCAAAAGTTAGAGAGTTTGAAAAGAAAATAATTAAAAAATTTGGTGGTCAATATTGCACTGTGGTTAATAGTGGAACTTCAGCATTATATTTATTGGGAAAAGCACTTAATTGGAAAAAAAATGATCTAATTGCTACTACTCCTATGACTTTCCTTGCTACTGCAAATTGCATTGTTAACAATAGCGCTTTACCAGAATTTATAGATATTGAAAAAAAAACATTCACAATAGATCCCAACAAATTAGAAGAGAGATTAAAAAAAAATAAAATTAAAGCAGTAATTGCTGTTGATTATGCCGGACATCCTTGTGACTGGAAATCATTAAATTATTTAAAAAAAAAATATGGATTTACTTTAATTAATGATGCCTGTCATTCAATGGGTGCCGAATATCATTCATCGAAAAAGTACGCGATTAAATATGCTGATTTTGTAACTCACAGCTATCACCCTGTAAAAGCATTTACCACAGGAGAAGGGGGAAGCGTCATCTCAAAAAATAATAAAATTTCAAAAAAAATTGAATTAATGAGAAATCACGTAATGATAAAAAATGAAAAATTCGACCCTTGGATTTATAAGATCCAAGATGCTGGAATGAATTATAGGTTAACAGATATACAATGTGCATTAGGCATTTCTCAACTAAATAAATTAAATAAATTTATTAAATCTAGAAGACAAATTGCAAAAACATATTTAAATGAATTAGAAGAATGTGAAAATTTCATAAATCCCACAGAAAAGAAAAACTGTAAACATGCATATCACTTATACCCTTTGCAAATTTTATTTGATAAAATCAAAATTAATAAAAAAGAACTATTTTATTTATTTAGACGCAAAGGCATTTCATTGCAGGTGCACTACATTCCAATTCATTTACAACCTTTTTATGCAAAAAACTTTAATATTAATAGAAAATCATTAATTCATTCAGAAAGTTTTTATAAAAGAGAAGTTTCTTTACCAATTTTTCCTGGCTTAAAAAATAAAGAGCTAAATAAAATAATAAAAAATTTAAAATTAATAAATAAAAAGATTTAATTTTAATGAACCTTTATATTTTGACTGAAATAACAAAGAGAGAATTAGACTCTAATTTATTACTAGCGTGTATTGCTGCAAATAATAACTTCGAAGTAATGATTTCAAATAGCGATACAATAAATTATTTAAATAAGAAAAATCTTCTAAAACCGGGAGTATTCCATACCAAAAGTTTGGTCCATGGAGAGAAGAAAAAAGAACTACATAATCAACTAAAAAAAAATGAAATTAAAATTACTAGTCTAGATGAGGAGGCCGGACTAGTTTATAAGGATTTGAAAATTTATGGCGAGACAAGATATAGCAATGAAGCAATCAATGTTGTGGACAAAATTTTTTGTTGGGGTGATCACGATTATAACTTTTTAACATCAATGTTTGAAATAAAAGATGATAAATTTGTATTATCAGGCTCCCCTAGATTTGATTTATTAAATAATAATTTTTTTTCATATTGGGCATCCAATGAAAATATGGAAAAAGATATATTAATTTCAGGCAACTTTAATTTGGTAAATGGATATGTTCCAACTTCTAAAATTTTATCAGAAATGGAAAATCAAGGATATTTCTTAAGAAGTAAAAACTATGAAACAGAACTAAAAAAAATAATTGAAGATTCAAGAAAAAAATTTTCTAGTTTTTTAGAAGCCATACATTTACTTGTAAATAAATTTAAAAATGAAAAATTCTTAATAAGGCCTCATCCTTTGGAAAAAATGGATATTTGGAAAGAAAATTTTATAAAATATCCAAATGTAAAAATATCGAGAGATGATAATATTAATAATAAATTAATTAATTCAAAAATGTTGATACATAATTCTTGTACAACTGCGTTTCAAGCTTACTCTCTTAAAATTCCAGCAATATGTTTTTCACCAATCGAGACTAAATCAAATTATGGTGAGCCTGCAAACAGTATTAGTGAGGAGACTAAAAATATAGAAGAACTATTTAATTTGATAAATAAAATTTTGAACAAAAATTATAAAATTTCAAACTTAGAAAATAAAAATAAAATATTTCAAAACAAAATTTTCAAAAAAGATCATGAGCTAGCGGGAGATATAATTGTAGGCAATTGGTTAAAATTAATTAAAGGTATAAAATTTGAGAATATAAATTGGAAAGAAGTAAAATATGAACTAACGAAAAAGTATTTTAGAACCTTTTTATTTAACTTAATATTTAAAATTCTAAAACCTTTTAAAAAGGTATATCAAGATAATAAATTCGAAAAAATAAATGAAGTCTTAATATCCAAAAAAATAAAAAAAATACTCAAAATTTTAAATTTAGATACAAATATTAAAATAAAAAAATTATCAAACCGATGTTTTTTGATTAAAAAAATTTAAATATAAATGGAATAACTCTTTAATTTAAGTTAATTATTAAAAAAATTGAATTGTTAAAGGAACAAAAGATATATGAAAAATCGATATGAAGCCATAATTAAGCAAATTACAAATGCAAGAAAAACAAATAACATCAACTGGATGAATTTATTAAGAATTTCAATTAAATATGCGCCCAACCAATCAAAAAAAATTCTTGAAAATATAAATAAACAAGACAAAAAAATATCACAATTGTTAAGAAAAATAACAAAAAAATAATTTTACCTCTATGGTATTAAGAAGAGCCAAAGTTACAGATTCAAAATTATTTTTTATTTTGAAAAATCAATCTTATAAAGAATACCACTCTGATAATAAAAAAAAATTAACTTTTGAAAAACATAAAAATTGGTTTTTAAGAAATTATAAAAAAAAAAATAACTTCTTTTTTGTAATTATTTTTAAAACTAAAGACGCAGGATATTTAAGAGTTCAAAAAAAAAAGAAATTTTATAAGGTTTCAATATGTATAAAAAGGCAGTTCAGACGATTGAATATTGCATATAAATCATTGATAAATTTATCAAAAAATATAAAAAAAAAGATAATACTAAAAGCTAAAGTTAATTTAAAAAATACATATTCTATAAGCTTATTTATTAAAGCAGGGTTTACGATAAAACAAGTAAGCAAAAATAATCTAATAATGGTCAAAAAAATATGATACTCATTATTAAAAGTTTGTTTCATGGTTATTAAAAAAAAATTTGGACCTTATATTCGTGAATTAAGGATTGCTCTTGGATTTGGTCAAAGAGAATTAGCTGAAAAGATTGGTATCGCCGCTTCATATCTAAATGATATTGAAAAAGAAAAACGAACTGCTCCAAAACCAAGTATAATTAAAAAATTATCTAACTTGCTGAAAGTTAATAATGAAGATCTTAATGATTTAGCTGGAATTTCAAAAAAAAGTCTAGCACCTGATATTATAGATTATGTTCAAAATAATCCAAAAATTATTTCTCTCATAAGATCTATTAAAGAAAATAATTTAAGTTATGATCAAATTGATGATTTAGAAACATCTTTAAAAAAAAGTAATACCAAAGCATTAATTATTGCAGCAGGTCTTGGAAGTAGATTAAAAAAACATACAGAAAATTTACCTAAATGTATGTTAGATT
>MDSW01223035.1_pt1 | contig 38198 bp, 38 predicted proteins | sample 811171 | NCBI WGS metagenome assembly MDSW01 (sample SAMN05326641, study PRJNA326480) | marine metagenome | isolation source: seawater | place: Atlantic Ocean: North West | collected 2012 | reverse complement strand
GGGTGTAGCTCAGTTGGTTAGAGCGCCTGCCTGTCACGCAGGAGGTCGCGGGTTCGAGTCCCGTCACTCCCGCCACTAGTTGATAATGATTTTCATCTAAAAAGTTGTAAATCACTATTTATCAATCAACAATAATGCTTCCTTCTGTCCTGTACTCTTTGTGTGAAAATGTTATAAAGAATAACAATTAATATAAGAATCCTTAAGCTGTGGCATTGAGGTAGGTATTAATTAAAAAATGATTTACAACTTTTTAACAGACTATTTATCTATAATAATTTTCTTATTTATTTCATTATTTTTAAGTATTGGATTTATCCTTGCTAATTATTTAGCTTCACCATCCAATCCTGATCCAGAAAAATTATCAGCTTATGAATGTGGCTTTGATGCATTTGATGACTCTCGAATGGAGTTCGATGTTCGATTTTATCTAGTAGCTATTTTATTTATTATTTTTGATCTAGAAATAGCATTTCTTTTTCCATGGGCTATTTCTTTAGGAGGTATAGGTGCACTAGGATTTTGGTCCATGATGATATTTTTAGGTGTTTTAACAATCGGATTTATATATGAGTGGAAAAAGGGAGCTTTGGAATGGGAATAAAATTTAACTTGAGCCAAGATAAGCAAAAACAAATACCTGAAGAATTTAAAGACCTTGCGAAAGATTTTGCTGAGAAAGGATTTATTACAACTTCATCTGACAATTTAATTAATTGGGCTAGAACAGGATCTTTACACTGGATGACTTTTGGTCTTGCTTGTTGTGCTGTTGAAATGATGCAGACATCAATGCCTAGATACGATTTAGAAAGATTTGGAGCTGCCCCAAGAGCTTCACCTAGACAGTCTGATGTAATGATAGTTGCAGGAACGTTGACTAATAAAATGGCTCCAGCGCTTAGAAAGGTTTATGATCAAATGCCCGAACCAAGATATGTGATTTCAATGGGCAGTTGCGCTAATGGAGGAGGATATTATCATTACTCTTATTCTGTTGTTCGAGGATGTGATAAAATAGTTCCAGTTGATATATATGTTCCTGGCTGTCCACCATCAGCAGAAGCTCTACTTTACGGAATTTTACAGTTACAAAAAAAAATTCGAAGAGAAGGAAATCTTCAAAGGTAAATATGCAAGAGAATTTAAAAAAACTTGAAAAATTAATAAATTCTGAACTAAGTAGTAAAGTTCAAAATTCTTCATTAAAAAATAATGAGCTATTGATCGAAGTAAACGAAAGAGATTTAATAGAAGTGGTACAATTTTTAAAATTAAATGATAAATTAAAATTCAAGCAGTTAATTGATATTGCTGGTGTTGATTATCCAGATGAAGAAAAACGTTTTAAACTGGTTTATCTTTTCTTATCACATGAATATAACAGCAGGATTAAACTTTCAATAAGTTTTGAAACAAATCAAGTTATTAACTCAATTACTAAAATTTTTCCTTCAGCGAATTGGATGGAACGAGAGGTATTTGATATGTACGGAGTAAAATTTAAAAATCATCCAGATTTAAGAAGAATTTTAACAGATTACGGTTTCAAAGGCCATCCTCTGAGAAAAGATTTTCCTTTAACAGGATTTAACGAAGTTAGGTATAGCGAGAAAGAAAAAAAAGTTATTTATGAACCGGTAAAATTAGAACAAAACTACAGAAATTTTGATTTTGAAAGCCCTTGGGAAGGAACAAATTATATTAATGAAATTAAAAAGATAAATAAAGATGGTAAAAAAAACTAAATCCTTAAGTCTTAATTTTGGTCCTCAGCATCCTGCAGCACATGGAGTTTTGAGACTTATACTTGAATTAGATGGAGAGGTAGTTGAAAGTGCGGACCCACACATAGGACTTCTTCATAGAGGAACAGAAAAACTTATTGAACAAAAAACTTATACTCAGGCATTACCATATTTTGACAGGCTAGATTATGTGGCACCGATGAATCAAGAACATGCATTTGCTCTAGCTGCAGAAAAACTACTAAATATCGAAGTACCAATACGAGCTAAGTACATTAGAGTTATATTCTGTGAAATTGGTAGGATTTTAAGTCACATTTTAAATGTTACTACTCAAGCATTAGATGTTGGAGCACTCACACCTTCACTATGGGGCTTTGAGGAAAGAGAGACTTTGATGACTTTTTATGAAAGAGCTTCAGGTTCAAGACTACACGCTAATTATTTTAGAACTGGGGGCGTACATAAAGATATACCTTTGAAATTAGTAGAGGATATTGAAAAATTTTGTATATCTTTTCCAAAAATAATCGATGATCTTGAAGGCTTACTTACAGATAACCGTATTTTTAAACAACGGAATGTGGAAATTGGGGTTGTGAGCAAACAGGAAGCGTTAGATCACAGTTTCTCTGGAGTTATGTTAAGAGGATCTGGTGTGCCATGGGATTTAAGAAAATCACAGCCTTATGAAATATACAAAGATTTAGATTTTAAAATTCCCGTTGGTAAAAATGGTGATTGTTATGACCGTTATCTTTGTAGAATAGAAGAAATGAGAGAGAGTGTAAAAATTATTCTACAATGTATAGAGAAATTGCCTAAGGGACCAGTTAAATCAATAGATGGAAAAATTTCACCTCCAAACAGAGATGATTTAAAACAATCAATGGAAGCTTTGATACATCATTTTAAACTATTTACTGAAGGATATAGAGTTCCCAAGGGAGATGTATATACCGCAGTTGAGGCACCTAAAGGAGAATTTGGAGTTTATTTAATCTCAGATGGTAGCAATAAACCTTACAGATGTAAGATTAGAGCTCCAGGTTTTTCACATCTACAGGCAATGGACTATTTAATTAAAGGACACATGTTGGCAGATGTTCCAGCTGTTTTAGGCTCTTTGGACATTGTATTTGGAGAGGTAGATAGATGAGTTTAAAAAAAGTTCATGAAGATCAACCAAAAGAATTTAAATTTTCAAGCGAGAATTTAAAAAAGGCTGAGGAAATTTTAAAAAGATATCCAAAGACGAGCCAAAAAAGTGCTGTAATGCCCTTTTTGTATTTAGCACAAAGACAGAATGATAATTGGATACCTTTAGCTGCTATGAAGTATATAGCTAATTTTTTATCAATGCCCTATATTTCTGTCTACGAAGTTGCAACTTTCTACACAATGTACAACCTAGCACCGGTAGGAAAACACTTTGTACAGGTTTGCACAACGACTCCTTGTTTAATTCGTGGAGCTGACAAAATAGTAAAACTTTGTAAAGAAAAAATTTCACCTAATGAAAATGAAATTTCAAAAACAGGTAGTTGTTCTTGGATGGAGGTAGAGTGTTTAGGTGCATGTGTCAGCGCTCCAATGATACAAGTAAACGATCAATACTATGAAGATCTTGACGAAAAAAATGCTAAAGAGATTTTAGACTCACTTATAAAGGACAAACCTTTAAAACCAGGTTCTTACAGAGGTCGTAAAAATACTTCTCCTGAAAAAAATCAATCAACTAATGGAGAAAATCATGCTTAAGCCAGAAAATAAGATATTTAAAAACCTTTATAATGAATTTGGATGGGAAATCGATAACGCTATAAAAAGAAATGATTGGAAAGATACTAAAAATTTAATTTCAAAAGGCAGGGATTGGATTATCCAAGAGGTTAAAACTTCTGAACTAAGAGGGAGAGGAGGCGCAGGTTTTTCTACAGGTCTGAAATGGTCCTTCGCTCCAAAAGAAGTTGGCTCAAGGCCACATTACCTAGTAATCAATGCGGACGAGTCGGAGCCGGGTACATGTAAAGATAGAGACATTCTGAGATTTGAACCTCAAAAGCTAATCGAAGGAAGTTTAATAGCAGGATATGCAGTTAATGCTCATGTCTGCTATATTTATATTCGTGGAGAATATGCAAATGAGGGCATCAGGTTACAAGAAGCAATTGACCAAGCATATAAGAAAAATTTTATCGGAAAAAATGCATGTGGATCAGGTTGGGATTTTGATATTCATATTCACTACGGGGCAGGAGCATATATTTGTGGAGAAGAAACTGCTTTATTAGAAAGTATTGAAGGCAATAAAGGTCAACCTAGGTTAAAGCCTCCCTTTCCAGCTCTAGTAGGTCTCTATGGCTGCCCAACGATTGTAAATAATGTTGAGACAATAGCTGTAGTTCCAACTATCTTAAGAAGAGGGGGCAAATGGTTTTCATCTTTAGGGAAACCTAAAAATACTGGAACAAAAATTTTTTGTATATCTGGAAATGTTAATGCTCCTTGTAATGTCGAAGAAGAAATGGGAATTCCTTTAAAAGAATTAATTGAAAAATATGCTGGGGGAGTTGTTGGAGGATGGGAAAATCTTCAAGCAGTAATTCCTGGCGGTTCATCTATGCCTTTATTGTCAAAAAAAATATGTGATACCATAACAATGGACTTTGATTCTCTAATAGAAAACAAAAGCGGATTAGGAACGGCCGGAATTGTTGTAATAAATAAAGACCAAGACATAGTTGCTTGTATGGCAAGAATAGCACGATTTTATAAACATGAAAGTTGTGGTCAATGTACTCCTTGCAGAGAGGGAGCAGGATGGATGTGGAGAATCTTAGATAGAGTGGTCAAAAGAAAAGCTACTTTTAGCGACATAGACTTATTATCTGATGTAACAAAACAAATAGAAGGCCATACGATTTGTGCTTTCGGAGAGGGCTCTGCTTGGCCTGTTCAAGGTCTTTTAAGACATTTTAAAAAAGAGATTGAAAGTCGTTGTAGGGAGGAACCACTAATAAAAAAGAAAATAGACAACCCTTATCTAGTTGATCAACATCTTTTGGAAAACAAGAATGCCTAAAATTTCCATTAACGGAATAGATATAGAATTTGAAAAAGGAATGACCGTGCTTCAGGCATGTGAGCTTGCAGACGTTGAGATACCAAGGTTTTGTTACCATGAAAAATTATCAATAGCAGGAAATTGTAGAATGTGTTTAGTTGAGTTGGAAAAATCAGCAAAACCAATAGCATCTTGTGCAATGCCAGCAACTGAGGGTATGAAAATAAAAACAAATACTGCTTTAGTAGAAAAAGCAAGAAAAGGTGTAATGGAGTTTCTGCTTGCTAACCATCCTTTAGACTGTCCAGTTTGCGACCAAGGAGGAGAATGTGATCTGCAAGATCAATCAATGTATTATGGAGTAGATAAGTCAAGATTTGTTGAAAATAAAAGACAAGTAAAAGAGAAATATATGGGTCCACTTATCAAAACTCAAATGACGAGGTGTATTCATTGTACTAGATGTGTAAGATTTGCAACTGAGGTTGCTGGAGTACCTGAAATAGGAGCGATAGGCCGTGGCGAGAATATGGAGATTACAACATATTTGGAAAAAGCTATGGAGTCTGAACTTTCTGCTAATGTAATAGATTTATGCCCAGTAGGTGCACTCACTTCAAAGCCATATGCTTTTGAAGCTAGACCTTGGGAACTTAAAAAAACTGAAAGCATAGATGTAATGGATGCTGTAGGATCAAATATAAGAGTTGATACATACAATTGGGAGGTGAAGCGAATACTACCAAGACTAAATAATGATATTAATGAGGAGTGGATATCAGATAAAACTAGATACTCTTGTGATGGATTATTAAAACAAAGACTAGATGCTCCCTATATTAAAAAAAATAATAAATTGCAAAGATCTACATGGGATCAAGCTATAACACTTTTAGTTGATAAACTTAAATCAGTTAACTCTAATGAAATTGGAGGCCATATTGGAGATATGGTAAATTTAGAAAATGCATTAAGTTTTAAAAAATTTTTTTCTTGTTTACAAAGTAATAATTTAGAATTTAGAGAAAGAGAATTTTATATAAATTCTTCCGAAAAGAGCAATTACATATTCAATTCATCAATAAAAGGTTTAGAGCAATCTGACCTAATTTTACTAGTTGGAACAAATCCAAGACTAGAAGCTACTATGCTTAATGCGAGAATCAGAAAAGTATTTGTTCAAAAAAATATCCCTATATACTCTATTGGTTATCCAGGAGATCTTACTTACAATTATATTAAAATTGGAAATTCAACGGATCAAATTAAAAAAATTATTAATGGAGAAGGAGAGTTTTCAAAAAAATTAGCCTCTGCAAAAAAACCAATAATTATAATTGGTGAGTCTGCTTTAGAATTAAAAAGTGGAAAATATATTTTAGAAGAATTAAAAAACTACTTAAAAAAAAATAATTTTATAAATGAAGAGTGGAATGCTTTTAACTTTTTGCCGCAAAATGCTTCTACGGTTGGTCTAATAGATTTGAAAATTTTACAAAAAGAGGATGAAGAAAAAAAATCATTTTTCTCGAAATTAAAAAACAATCAATTTAAAGTATTATATCTACTTGGGTCAGATAATTTAGAAATTAAAAAAAATAATGAATTTATTATTTATCAAGGTAGCCATGGCGATAGGGGTGCAGAAATAGCTGATTTAGTTTTACCAAGTGCCGCGTATACTGAGCAAAACGGTCTCTACGAAAATCTTGAGGGGAGACTCCAAGAGTGCAAGAAGGCCTCATACCCTATTGGAGAGGCTTTAGAGGATTGGAAAATATTTAATTTGATACTTAAAAAACTCAACAGAAATGACAATTTGACAAAATTTGATCTTTTGAGAAAAGAAGTTCTTAATTTAATCCCAAATTTTACAAAAATGAATGAATTACCTAGTTTCAATAATGTTGAGACTAAAATTTCATCTTCAGAATTTATAAGTGAAGAGATAAGAATTAAAGAATTAGATTACTATTATACAAATTCAATATCTAGATCATCTAAAACAATGAGTGAATGTAGACAAATCAAACAAAAATTAAAAAAAACTGGCACATATAATTTATGATGGAATATTTTCAAGTTTTAGGGCAAGAAATTTTTAAAATTATATTCTTACTTGTCCCGATATTAGTTTCAGTAGCAATGATTGTTTGGTTAGATAGACGGGTATGGGGTTTAGTTCAAAAAAGAAGAGGACCAAATGTTGTTGGACCTTTTGGACTTTTTCAAACACTTGCTGATGCTTTAAAATATATTTTTAAAGAAATTATTATACCTGCAAGTGCCAATAAAATTGTTTTTATCCTCGCACCAATTGTAACGATGACTTTAGCCTTAGTTGCATGGGCTGTAATTCCAATGGGTGAAAATTTAGTATTATCTGATATTAACGTAGGAATTTTATATTTGTTTGCAGTCTCATCACTGGGTGTTTATGGAATAATAATGGGAGGCTGGGCTTCAAATTCAAAATACCCTTTCCTAGGAGCTATTAGATCTGCAGCCCAAATGGTTTCCTATGAAGTTTCAATAGGAATTATAATAATAAATGTTTTATTATGTGTTGGGTCTTTAAATTTAAATGATATTGTAATAGCTCAAAAGGACTTGTGGTACGTGATACCACTTTTTCCTATGTTTGTAATTTTTTTTATTTCTGCTCTTGCAGAAACAAATAGACCTCCTTTCGATTTACCCGAAGCAGAGGCTGAATTAGTTGCGGGTTACCAAACTGAATATTCTGGGATGATGTATGCAATGTTTTGGCTTGGTGAGTACGCAAATATACTTTTAATGTGTGCTTTGGGTTCAATTCTTTTTTTAGGAGGATGGCTACCTTTAATGGATGTTTATCCACTTAATTTAATTCCTGCACCTGTTTGGATGATATCAAAAATTTTATTTCTATTTTTATTGTTTGCTTTGATTAAAGCAATTGTTCCTAGATATAGATATGACCAGCTTATGAGACTTGGTTGGAAAGTTTTTTTACCATTTTCTCTTATATATTTAATTTTAACAGCAAGTTTCTTGTTTTATTTTGATAAATTACCAAAGGTAAATTATTTATGAATCTAGGTAGGCTTTTTAAAACTATATTTCTTGTAGAATTTATCTCTGGTTTGTTAATGGCAATAAAAGAACTATTTAGAAAATCCAAAACTATAAACTATCCATTTGAAAAAGGCCAAATAAGCCCACGTATGAGAGGAGAGCATGCCTTAAGAAGATATCCAAATGGAGAAGAAAGATGTATAGCTTGTAAATTATGCGAAGCAGTATGTCCTGCCCAAGCAATCACAATTGAGTCATCAGAGAGAGCCGACGGAAGTAGAAAAACAACTAGGTACGATATTGATATGTTAAAATGTATATACTGTGGATTATGTCAAGAATCGTGCCCTGTAGATGCTATTGTACAGGGACCAAATTTCGAGTTTGCCACAGAAACCAGAGAAGAACTTTATTATAACAAAGAAAAACTTTTAGATAACGGAGATAGATGGGAATCTGTTTTAGCAAAAAATATTAAGTTAGATAAGCCTTATAGATAAATGATAATTCACTCTTTTTTTTTTTATTTTTTTTCAATAATAGCAATATTTTCATCATTGATGGTTATAACTTCAAGAAGCACGATTAACTCAGTCTTCTTTTTAATATTAGATTTTATTTCAGTAGGTTGTTTATTTATTATGGTTGGAGCTGAATTTTTAGGAATGATATTATTAATTGTTTACGTTGGCGCTGTGGCGGTCTTATTTTTATTCGTTGTTATGATGCTTAATGTTGCAGAGCAAAAACAATCATGGTTTATTGGAAAAAAATCAACTCATATTCCTACAGGTTTAATAGTTAGTGTATTAATCTTATTGGAGCTTCTTGTAGTAGTTGGTGGGTGGAAATACAAAGAAAATGTTATGTCTAGTAGCACTTTAGTAATGTCTAAAATTTCAAATACTCATCAATTAGGATTGGTAATGTATACAGATTATATTTTATACTTTCAATTAGCTGGAGTAGTTCTTCTTCTAGCAATGATCGGAGCTATTCTTCTTACATTTAGAAAAAGAATAGGTGTAAAGAAACAAAGTTATTTTACCCAAATTTCTAGAACTCCATCTACATCGATAGAATTAAAAGACGTTAAATCTAATGAAGGAATTAAACTAGATGATTGAAATTGGTTTAGGTCACTATTTATCATTAGGAGCAATAATTTTTTTCTTGGGAGTTATTGGAATATTTTTAAACAGAAAAAATGTAATAGTGATCTTAATGTCGATAGAGTTAATTTTGTTAGCGGTTAATATTAATTTAATATCTTTTTCAATTTTTTCTGGAGATATAGTTGGCCAGATTTTTACAATGCTTATTTTAACAGTTGCTGCTGCTGAAGCAGCTATAGGTCTAGCAATTATTGTTGTTTATTATAGAAATAGGGGGTCTATAAGAGTAGAAGATATTCACGGAATGAAAGGCTAAATGGAGTACGCAATTTTATTTTTACCATTATTAGGCTCAATAATAGGATATATTGGTAGATCTCTTACAAGTTATTTTGCAGAAATTTCAACAAGTTTGTTTGTCTGTATTTCAGCTATTTTATCTATCCTTGTTTTCTTAAATGGATATCAAAATAATATTTATGGCAATTATTTAATTTTTGAGTGGATTAGCTCTGGTGGATTTACAGCTAACTGGTCCATAAACGTGGATCCATTAAGTTCTGTTATGTTAGTTGTAGTAACTTTTGTATCAGCGTTAGTGCATATTTATTCAATTGGTTACATGAGTCACGACCCTCATAAACCAAGGTTTATGTCTTATTTATCCCTATTTACTTTTTCAATGCTTGCTTTAGTTGTTTCAGATAATTTTTTACAATTATTTTTTGGTTGGGAAGGAGTTGGTTTGTGCTCCTATTTATTAATTGGTTTTTGGTATAAAAAAGAAACTGCAAATAATGCTGCAATAAAAGCATTCATTGTAAATCGAATTGGGGATTTTGGTTTAGCAATCGGGATATTTTTAATTTTTTTCTTTTTTGGCACAATTAATTTTGATGAGGCATTTCAAGTTACAAGTCAATTTGCTAATAAAAAAATAGTTTTTTTTGGTTTTGAGGTGAACTTAATTACTCTAATATGTATATTTTTATTTATTGGAGCTATGGGAAAATCTGCACAGTTTCTACTCCATACTTGGCTGCCTGATGCAATGGAGGGTCCTACTCCAGTCTCAGCTTTAATTCATGCAGCTACGATGGTTACTGCTGGAGTTTTTCTTGTGGTCAGATGCTCTCCGATATTTGAATATTCTCAAGTTGCTTTAAATTTAGTTACAGTGGTAGGAATGATAACAGCTATATTTGCTGCATCTGTTGCACTAGTTCAAAATGATATAAAAAAAATAGTTGCCTACTCAACATGTAGTCAACTAGGTTATATGTTTTTTGCAGCAGGAATTGGAGCATATCATGTAGCAATGTTTCATTTATTTACCCATGCATTCTTCAAAGCACTCTTATTCTTAGGAGCTGGTTCCATAATTCACGCATTTCAAAACGAACAGGATATAAGAAATATGGGCGGTGTTCGAAAGAAACTTCCTTTTACTTATATTTTTATGTTGTTAGGTACTTTAGCGTTAACTGGATTTCCTTTTCTTTCTGGCTTCTATTCAAAAGACGCAATTATTGAGTTTGCATACCTTAAAAATTCTTCTTTAGGAAATTACGCAGCCACAATTGGAATTCTTACAGCATTTTTGACTTCAATTTACTCTTGGAGATTATTTTTTAAAGCTTTCCATGGAGATTATAACAATAAAAAAATTCCTATACATGAAACTCATGAGTCACCATTTATAATGTTAATACCTCTAATGCTTTTAAGTATTGGAGCGATATTTTCTGGGTATCTACTCAAAGGTACATTTATTGGGGATTATAGTAATATTTTTTGGCAATCATCCATCTTTTTTTTAAACGAAATTAAACATGACTTTATACCAATGTGGTTTTTATTAACAACTCCAGTTTTAGTTTTAATATCTATACCGGTTTCATATTATTTGTACGTTTTAAATCCCAACGTTTTAGAAAATTTTAAAAATACTAATATGCCGCTATATAATTTTCTTCTTAACAAGTGGTATATAGATGAATTTTATGAAAAAGTTTTTGTGAATCCTACAAAAAAAGTAGGCTCACTTTTTTGGAAAAAAGGAGACATTGGTATTATAGATAAATTCGGCCCAGATGGTATTTCAAAATTAATAAAAACTATTTCAAATAAAACAGGAAGACTTCAAACAGGATTTATTTACGATTATGCTTTTGTTATGTTATTAGGTCTATCTATTTTATTAACTTATTTAATATTAAAATAAAATGAGTTTTCCAATTTTATCAACTTTAATTTTTTTACCATTAATAAGCTCTATATTTATCTTATTATCTAAAGATAAAACGAATAATAATAGCTCTATTTATATTTCTTTATTTGGTAGCTTTGCTACTTTTTTACTTTCTCTATTTTTGTGGTATTCTTTAGATGTAAATACCTCTGAATTTCAGTTTGTCGAGGAAAAAACTTGGATAAATGATTTTATAAAGTTTAAATTAGGAGTTGACGGTATCTCAATCCTTTTTCTTGTTTTAACGACATTTATTACTCCTATTTGTATTATCTCGTGCATAAACAGCATAAGAGTAAGAGTAAAAGAGTTCTTAATAGCTATATTAATCTTAGAAACATTCATGATTGGAGTATTTTGCTCACTCGATCTTGTAATTTTCTATTTATTTTTTGAAGCTGGTTTAATACCAATGTTTTTAATTATTGGTGTTTGGGGAGGACCAAAAAGAGTTTACTCTGCCTTTAAGTTTTTTTTATTTACTTTGCTTGGATCAGTTTTAATGCTAGTCGCTATTATAGCGATCTACTGGATAACTGGTACAACTGACATAACTCAAATTTATGAAATAAAAATTCCAAAAGAGTATCAAAATATTCTTTGGTTAGCGTTCCTAAGTTCTTTCGCAGTCAAAATGCCAATGTGGCCAGTTCATACATGGTTACCAGATGCCCATGTTGAGGCACCCACTGCGGGCTCGGTAATTCTAGCTGCTATACTATTAAAAATGGCTGGTTATGGATTTTTAAGGTTCTCGATACCAATGTTTCCTATAGCTTCAGAATATTTTACACCACTCATTTATACTTTAAGTATAATCGCTATTATATACACATCTTTAGTTGCTTTAATGCAAGACGATATGAAGAAATTAATTGCTTATTCTTCAGTGGCTCATATGGGCTACGTAACACTAGGAATCTTCACTTTAACCAAACAAGGAATTGAAGGCAGTATTTATCAAATGATTAGTCATGGTTTAATATCAGCAGCATTATTTTTATGTGTTGGCGTGGTCTACGATAGGCTACACTCGAGAATGATAAGTACTTACGGAGGACTTGTAAATTACATTCCCAAATATTCTCTATTATTTTTGATTTTTGCTTTAGCTGCCCTCGGATTACCAGGCACTTCAGGATTTTTAGGTGAATTTCTTGTTTTAACTGGAACATTTCAAAAAAGTTATTTAGCAGCAATGCTAGCAACATTCGGTGTAGTGTTAGGAGCCGCTTATATGCTGTGGCTTACCAAAAGAGTTATATTTGGTGTCGCTAATAACTCAGAAATTAAAAATTTAAAAGACGTAAACAAGTCAGAAATTGGAATGCTCGCTACATTAGCATTTTTAATTATTTTTTTTGGTTTTTATCCCCTCCCATTAATGGAGACTTTTAACGTTTCAGTTAATAGCTTAATTTATAATTATGAAACTGCATTAACTTCAAATTAGATATGATCTATAATTTAAATATAATTTTTCCTGAAATATTTTTATCTTTGTCAATTTTTTCTGTTTTAATGATTGGTGTTTTTATAAAAAAAAGCTTTAATTTAATATTCAATTTAACTTCTTTAATTATAATCATAACAATTATGATCATCTCATCAAGCCCAAATGATACTGAAAAAGTATTTTCGGAAAGTTTTACAAGAGATGCTTTTTCAAATTATTTTAAAATTTTAATACTATTATCCTCTTTATTCGTTCTTAATTCCTCAAAAAATTTTATTGTTGAAAATAAATTAGATAAGTTTGAATACCCTATAATAATTTTACTTTCTATTTTAGGAATGTTTTTTATGGTTAGCGCTAATGATTTGATACTTTTCTATTTGGGGTTAGAGTTACAATCTTTATCACTTTATATCCTTGCATCAATAGATAGAGATAATTTAAGATCAACTGAATCTGGAATTAAATATTTTGTCTTAAGCGCTTTATCATCAGGTTTATTGCTCTACGGATGCTCATTATTGTATGGATTTACTGGCTCTACAAATTTTGACTTAATTGCGAGTCAATTAAATAAAGAAAATACTGGAGCCGTATTTGCAATGGTTTTTATACTTGTTGGTCTTGCATTTAAAGTTTCTGCAGTTCCATTTCATATGTGGACACCTGACGTTTATGAAGGAGCACCAACCTCTATTACAAGCTATTTTGCAGTCGTACCAAAAACTGCTGGTTTGGCTTTATTAATAAAATTTATGTTTATTCCTTTTTCAAATATTCTATTGGAGTGGCAAACAATTATTATTTTTATATCAATCGCATCTATGATTTTAGGTGCAGTTGCAGCCATGATACAGAAAAATTTTAAAAGACTATTAGCATATAGCTCGATTGGGCACATTGGCTATGCTCTTGCTGGGGTCGCTACAGGTACGATATCAGGTTACAAAAGTACAATAGTATATATAACAATTTACGTAATAATGAATATTGGGGCATTCTCTTGCTTATATTTGTTAAAAAAAGATGGTCAATATAAAGAAAATATTTCTGATCTTTCAGGAATTTCAAAAAAACATCCTCTATTAGCTATTTCATTATTAATAATATTATTTTCTTTAGCTGGAATTCCACCTTTAGGTGGATTTTTTGCCAAATTTTATGTTTTTGTTGCTGTTATAGAGAAAGAGATGTATGCGTTAGCAATTATTGGCTTGCTTACGACTGTATTGTCGGCATTTTACTATCTTAAAATTATAAAAACTATTTATTTTGATGATAGTTTAATTGCTTTCGAGTCAACAAAAAATAGAACCGCTCAAATTTCTATTTTAGCTAGTTGCTCAATTTTAATAACATTTTTTTTATATCCATCTATATTAAATAATTTGGTTGATACTTTATTCATTGGATAATGCAAATAAAGATAAAAAAATTTAAAAAAGTTCAAAGTACAAACGATATTGCAATAAAACTTATTAAAAAAAATGTTTCAGAACCAACGCTCATTACATCAGAGAAACAAACTAAAGGAAGAGGTAGAATTGGAAAAAAATGGATTTCTAAAAAAGGTAATCTTTTTATTTCCTTATTTTTTAAACTTGATCCAAAAAAAATTAATTTTAAACAATTTGCAATTCTTAATGCATTTTTACTTAAAAAAGTGATTTCAAAGAAAATAGCAAAAAAAGTAACAATTAAATGGCCAAATGATTTGCTTTTTAATAACTATAAATTTTGTGGCATTTTACAAGAGTTAATAAAATTTAAGAATTTAGATTTTTTAATAGTTGGAATTGGATTAAATACAAATATCGCTCCACAAAATAAAAGCTTTAAATCAACCTGTTTAAAAAATATATTAAATAAAAAAATAAGCAATCATAAAGTTTTGAAAGATATTGTAAAAGCTTATGATAAATTTCTAATTGAAAAAAATAAGCTATCTTTTTCAGATCTAAAAAGGAAATATAAATAATTACAATGCATTATATTATAGGTGATATTGGAAATACTTCGACCAGAATATGTTTGATGAAATATAAGTCAAAAATATTAAAGTCTACAATTTTTGAAACTAAAAATATTTTTGTAAAAGGATACATAAAGAAAATTTTTAAAAGATTTTCTAAGAAAAATTTAAAAAAAGAAATACTATTTTCCTGTGTTGTGCCTCAAGCTCTAAAAAAAATTAAAAAAGCATTACCAAAAAAAAATTTTAAAATTTTAGAAATCAAAAGCTTAAATTTAAATAAAATTATCAAAATTAATATTAAAAAGATTAATCAACTTGGCTCAGATAGAATTGTAAATTCAATAGAGGGTAAAAAATTTAATAATTGTTTAATAATAGACTTTGGAACCGCTACTACTTTCGACATTGTTAAGAACGGAAAATATGAAGGGGGCGTGATTGCCCCCGGTATAAAGATATCCATAAAAAATTTAAGTCAATCAACAGCTTTACTCCCTATGTTTCATTTAAAAAATAAACAAAAGAGTTATGGTAAAAATACAAAAGATGCTTTAAATGCTGGATTTATCTGGGGTTATGATGGTTTAATAAATAATATAATTAACAAAATAACAGAAAAATGGAAAATGAAATATAAAATAGTACTTACAGGAGGTTACGCAAATTTATTTAAGAAAATTGTAAAAAAAAAAAGAGTGGTTGTTGATCAAAATATTACAATTAAGGGAATTTCTAAAGTATACATAGAATTAATATGAGTAAAGAAGAATTACTTTTTTGTCCTCTAGGTGGATCTGGTGAAATAGGCGGGAATATGAATTTATATGCCTATGGAAAAGAAGATGATCAAAAGTGGATTATTATAGATATGGGGGTCTCTTTCGCTGATGACTCAGTGCCTGGTGTTGATCTAATAATGCCAGATGCAGGATTTATTATAGACAAGAAAGACGATTTACTTGGAATTGTCTTAACACACGCGCACGAGGATCATATTGGGGCAGTAGCACACATATGGCCACGACTAAAGTGTAAAATGTATGCAACTCCATTTACTGCCGCTTTACTCCTTGAAAAATTTAAAGAAAAAAAAATAGAAATATCATCGTACCTAGAAGTAGTACCCCTAAATAGTAAAATAAAACTTGGCAACTTTGAAATTGATTTTGTTACTTTAACCCATTCTATTTTGGAACCTAATGGCTTGAGCATAAAAACTCCTCTTGGAACTGTTTTACATACTGGTGATTGGAAAATTGATCCAAATCCACTTATCGGTGGGCAAATAGATGAACAGAAATTAAAATCTATTGGAGATAGCGGTGTCTCCGCAATGATATGTGACTCCACTAATATTTTTAGCCCAGGGAGAGCAGGATCAGAGTCTGAAGTAAGAGACAGTCTTTTAAGAATAATGGAAATGAAATCTAATAAAATTCTTGTTACATCATTTGCTTCTAACGTTGCTAGAATGGAGTCAATTTTTTATTGCGCCAAAAAAACGGGAAGAAATATATGTCTAGTTGGAAGATCTATGCAGAGAATTTATAAAGCAGCAAAAAAATGTGGTTATCTTCAAGGACTTATCGATCCTTTGGAACCCAAAGATGCAAAAAAAGTTGCAAAAAATAAAGTCTTATACTTAGCTACTGGAAGTCAAGGAGAGCCTATGGGTGCAATGAATAGAATAATTAATGGTGTTCACCCAGATGTTCAATTAGAAAGCGGAGATTGTGTAATTTTTTCTTCTAAAATTATTCCAGGAAACGAAAAAAAATTATATCACCTACAGAATCTAATCGTAAAAAATAAAATAGAAATGATAAGTGAGGAAAATGCTTTTGTCCATGTTTCTGGGCATCCAAATAGAGATGATCTAAAAGATATGTACAAATGGGTAAAACCTCAGTGTATAATACCAGTACATGGAGAACACCGTCACATGGCAGAACATGTTTCTTTTGCAAAAGAGATGCAAGTTCCAAAAACATTACTAATTGAAAATGGAGATATCATAAAGATACTACCTGGAAATAATCCAGAAATAGTCGATAAGGCTCCATCAGGAAAAGTTTATCTTGATGGGAATGTTAACGTAGAAACTGACTCTCAGTCTATCAAAGATAGAAAAAATTTATCTTTAAATGGATACCTTGAAATCACACTAATAGTTTCAAATAATGGTAATATAAAAAAACCTGTCATCTCCTACAAAGGTATACCCGAAAATAATGAGGACCATGCTTTTATTTTTGATATGGAGGATGAAATAATGAATATTTGCAGAACTTTTTCAATGGATAATAAAAAGCAGCAGCAAAATTTAATTGAAACTCTTAAACAAAATTGCAGAAGGATAGTAAGAGAAAAAACTGGAAAAAAACCATTTACTAACATCAATATTACAAGGATTTAATGGGTATAACAGGCTCTATAATAGTTTATGTAATGATTTGGTGGATAATATTTTTTTCAGTTTTACCAATAGGGATTCGTTCAAATAAAGAAGTTTTTAAAGAGAGAATTGGAGGGATGGATCCTGGAGCTCCTAAAAATCCTCAAATAAGAAAAAAATTTTTAATTACCACATTAATTACTTCTATAATTTTTGCAGTCATATATTATCTTGTTGATATAGATTTGTTAAATTTAAGAGAGTTTTTAAAATAATGTACCTTTCAAAACTATTTATTCCGATTACGAAAGATCTTCCCTCAGAAGCTAAAGTTAAATCACACCAACTAATGCTAAGAACAGGAATGATCAAGCAATCCTCTGCAGGAATTTATTCATGGTTGCCACTGGGATTTAAAGTGATGAAAAAGATTGAGCAAATCGTTAGAGAGGAACAAAATTCTATCGGTGCCCAAGAAATGTTAATGCCTACAATCCAATCATCTGAGATATGGAAAGAAAGTGGAAGATATGATGATTACGGAGAAGAGATGTTAAGAATAAAAGATCGTCAAGGGAGAGAAATGTTGTACGGACCAACAAATGAGGAGCTAATAACTGACGTGTTTAGATCAAGTGTAAAGTCCTACAAATCATTACCCCAACTTCTTTACCATATACAATGGAAATTTAGAGATGAGATAAGACCAAGGTTTGGTGTGATGAGATGTAAAGAATTTTATATGAAAGATGCGTATTCTTTTGATATTTCGGATATGGAAGCAAAAAAATCTTATAATAAAATGTTTTATTCTTATTTGAAAACTTTTGAAAGACTTGGTTTGAAGGCTATACCAATGGCAGCAGACACCGGTCCAATTGGAGGAGATCTTTCGCACGAGTTTATAATACTTGCAGAAACAGGAGAAAGCCAAATTTATGCTGATAAAAATATTTTTGAAATAGATTTAAATAAATATGAAGCAAATGACGGTTCTCTGGAAGTAATGCGAGACGATTTCAATAAATTTTACGCAGTAACAGATGAAAAATATAAAAAAGATGAATTTAATAAGATTGTAAAAAAAGAAAATCAAATAATCACAAAAGGAATTGAAGTAGGGCATATTTTTTATTTTAGCGATAAATATTCTAAGCCAATGAATTGTTTAATTGATGATAAGGATGGTAAAAAGACTTCTGTAAAAATGGGTTCTTATGGAATTGGTGTTTCACGTCTAGTTGGTGCAACAATAGAAGCGAATTTTAATGATAACATAATGAAATGGCCTAAATCCATATCACCTTTTGATGTCGTAATTATCCCAAGCATTAGTAAAAATAATAAAGAAAACTTAGAAAAAGCTGAAAAAATTTACAAAGATCTTAAAAAACAAAATATTGACGTATTGTTAGACGATGTTGACGAGAATATGTCTAACAAATTTAAAAAACATGACTTAATTGGAGTCCCTTACCAAATTGTTATTGGATCGAAGTCTGAAGGTGATAATTTTGAATTTAAAGAACTTAACTTTAAAAGCGAATTATTAAACCTTGAAAAAATAAAATTAAAATTAAAAAATTAATACATTGTTTACAAAAGCTGAGAGACTTATTTCCTTAAGAAATTTAAGACCTAAAAAAAAAGAAGGTTTTTTAAAAATAATTTCTATCTTCTCTTTTTTAGGAATAATGCTTGGAGTCTCAATCTTAATTATTGTTATGTCAGTGATGAATGGTTTTAAAACTGACTTAACAAATAAAATCTTAGGTCTTAATCCTCACATAGTTATTCAACCAAATAGCTTTAAAATTGATAAAGCGTTTATTACAAATTTGAAAACTAAATTTGAAAACATAAGTATTAGCAAATCTTTTTCAGGTGAAGGTATTATTATAAGCAATAATAATGCTAAAGGGGTTATTTTTAAAGGAGTAGATAAAAATGAAAAGAATATTATTAAATTCTTTAATAATTTTGCGTTAGAAGGAAATCTAAATAATTTTGACTCAAATGGTGTTTTCATAGGCTCAGAACTAGCTTTTAACTTAAACTTAAAAAAGGGAGATGCATTAAGTTTAATGTCATCTGTTTTTGTAACTACTCCTATTGGAAGTTTACCTAAACAAGAGAATTTTAAAATTGCTGGAGTTTTTAACACAGGATTTGTAGAATTTGATCAAAATATAATTTTTTTAAATATTAAAGATGTATTATCTTTATTTGACAAAGAAAGTGAAGATCAAAATTTAGAAATATATTTACAAGAACCTTTAAAAGCGAATTTTTACAAGAAAAAAATTCAAAAAATTAATCAAAATTATTTTATTTATACATGGTCAGATTTAAATAAATCTCTTTTTAGTGCTTTAAAAGTTGAGAGAAACGTTATGTTCATTATTCTTTCACTTATAGTGGTAGTTGCAGCTTTTAATATTATTTCTGGTTTAACTATACTAATTAAGAATAAAACGAAAGAGATTGCAATTTTAAAAACTTTAGGTCTAAGTAATCGATCCATAAAAAAAACATTTTTTTTGACTGGGTTGACCATAGGTTTTTTTGCTACAATAAGTGGAATAATTCTTGGAATTTTGATTTCTCTAAATATTGAAAAATTGAGAATTTTTCTATCTACTGTTTTTAATTTAGAAATTTTTCCATCAGATATTTATTTTCTAGATAAATTACCAAGTGAAATAAATACCATTTCTATATTAATAGTATTTATTATTTCATTAATTATATCAGCTATAGCTTCTTATTTACCTGCGATGAGAATTTCAAAAATGAATACGTTTAGGGCTTTACGATATGAGTAAAATAATTTTGGAGACAATCAATTTAAAAAAAAGCTTTATTCATGCAAACGGCTCAATAACTCTTTTTGATAATTTAAATTTTAAAATAACCGAAGGCGATCTGGTAGCTTTAGTTGGGCCATCTGGTTCAGGAAAATCGTCATTATTGCATCTATTAGCTTTGTTAGATGAACCAACGAAAGGTAAAATTATTATAAATAAAAAAGACTCAAGAAACTTTTCACTTATGCAAAGAGATGAATTGAGGAAAAAAATAATCTCAATAATTTTTCAAGACAATAATTTACTTACTGACTTTACGGCTATAGAAAATGTTATGATGCCTCTAATAATAAGAGGAGAAAATAAAAAATTAATAATTGGAAAAGCTGAAAAAATTTTAAAAGATGTAAAAATTTTAAATAGATCTAATCATTTTCCTAATCAATTATCTGGCGGCGAACAGCAAAGAGTAGCTATCGCTAGGGCGTTAATAGCTGAAACAAAATTAATTTTTGCAGACGAACCCACTGGAAACTTGGATTATAAAACATCAAAAGAAATTTTTTCACTTTTTTTAAAATTAAAAAAACTTAAAAAAACTATTATATTTGCAACTCATAATAGAGAACTTGCCAACAGGGCTGATTACAAGTTGTTTATTTCTGATGGTGTTATAAAACGAGTTAATGCTCGTCAGTAATAAAAGTTTCAATAATTTAAAAATACACACTCAATACTCAATTTGTGAAGGTGCTATAAAAATTGATGATTTAGCAGAGTACTGTAAATTAAATAAAATTAAATCTCTTGGCCTAGCCGATAGTTTTAATTTGTGTGGAGCATTAGAATTTTCAGAGAAATTATCTAAAGTAGGCACTCAACCAATAATTGGTACTCAGATTAATATTAAAGACCTTAATGTTACTGGTAAAGTGACTTTATATGCGAAAACTGAGAATGGTTACAAAAATTTGACTAAACTATCATCTATTAGTTATTTAAAAAGTTCTGAAACAGAAGATCCATCGTGTTCAATAAAAGATCTCATTGAAAATAATAATGATCTAATTTTATTGACTGGAAATTATAGAGATTTTTTTGGAAAATTATTTTTGGCAAATAAGTTAAAAAATTTTAATGAATTAATTGATTTATTAAAAAAGAATTATGATAATAGAATATATTTTGAGATCCAGCGACACAATGAAAATGGTGAGGAAAACTTCAACAATTTCCTTCTAAATAATTCAAAATCATTGGGAATACCCTTAATAGCTACACAGGAAGTGTTTTATCTTGATAAGAATATGTACGAAGCTCATGATGCATTAACATGTATTGGAGAAAAAAATTTTGTAGATGATAAAAATAGATTTAAATTAAGCAATCAACACTTTTTAAAAACTCACGAGGAATTAGTTAATCTATATTCAGATATTCCAGAAGCTCTATCAAATAATTTTAATTTTCATTTAAGATTTAATTTTAAACCAAAAAAATCAAAGCCTATACTCCCTTCAATTATTAATGAAAGTAAAATTTCTCCAGAGGATGAACTATTTCACCAAGCTAGAAAAGGTTTGGAAAATAGAATTAAAAATTTTATTTCTAAAAAAAATATCTCTAAAACTTTGAAACAAATTGAAGATGTCTACAATGATAGGTTAAATCACGAAATCAATATTATTAATTCTATGGACTATGCGAGTTATTTTTTAATTGTGTCTGATTACATTAAGTGGGCTAAGAGAAATTATATTCCTGTTGGACCTGGAAGAGGATCTGGAGCAGGCTCTCTCGTGGCTTATTGCTTAGATATTACTGATCTAGATCCAATTGAATATGATTTAATTTTTGAGAGATTTTTAAATCCAGATAGAATTTCTATGCCAGATTTTGATATCGATTTTTGTGAAGAAAAAAGAGATAAAGTTTTTGAATACTTAAAAAAAAAATATAAAGGTGGTGTGGCACACATAATCACTTTTGGAAAACTCAAAGCTAGAATGGCCTTAAGGGATGTAGGAAGAGTTTTGGGATTGTCTTATGGCCATGTAGATAAACTTTGTAAAATGGTCCCTTTTGATCCTTCTCGACCATTAACACTTCAAGAGTCTATTGACAGAGAGCCAAGATTTAAAGTTGAACTAAAAGACAATCCAAAAGTAAAAAAACTTTTGGAATTATCTTTAAAACTTGAAGGACTTAATAGAAATATGGCAACCCATGCTGCAGGTGTTGTTATCGCTGGAGAAAAATTAGCAGAACAATTCCCACTATATGTAGATCATAGCTCAAATTTGATTTTACCATCAACACAATATGACATGTATTCTTCTGAAAATGCAGGGTTGGTAAAGTTTGATCTTTTAGGTCTTAAAACTTTAACAGTAATTGATAAAACTATTAAGAGGTTAAAATCAAAGAAAATTGAATTAGATATAACAAAAATTGATCAGTCTGATCAAAAAGTTTTCTCTCTTTTGTCAACTGGTGAGACAACTGGTTTATTTCAGTTAGAAAGTGCTGGAATGAGAGAGGCTATAAAACAAATGAAACCTAATAAATTTGATGACATAATTGCCTTAGTAGCTTTATATCGCCCAGGCCCGATGAGTAATATTCCAATTTACAATGATTGTAAAAATGGACTAAAGGAGCCAGATTATATTCACCCAACTTTAAAAGAAATATTAAAACCAACTTATGGAATTATAATATACCAGGAACAAGTAATGCAGATTGCTCAGACTCTTGCAGGATTTACAGCAAGTGAAGCTGATATCTTGAGAAGAGCAATGGGTAAGAAAAAAAAATCGGAATTAGATAGACAAAAGGAAAGATTTATCAATGGCGCAATAAAAAATGGCATTAAAAAAGAAGTTGCAAGCTTTGTTTTCACTAAAATTGAACCATTCGCACAGTATGGATTTAATAAAAGCCATGCAGCAGCATACGCTTTAATTGCTTATCAAACTGCTTTTCTTAAAACGTATTATAAAGAAGATTTTATAGCTGCTACAATGTCAACTGAGTTAACAAATACTTCAAAATTGAGGGAATTTGTAGAGGAGTTAAAAAGGCTAAATATAGAAATTGTTCGTCCATCAATTAATAATTGTTTTGCAGAATTTAAAGCAGAGAAAGATAAAATTTATTATGGATTAGGTGCTATTAAAAATGTTGGCTATGAGGCTATTTCAAATATCGTTAGGGAGAGAATAAAAAATGGAAAATTTAAATCAATTATAGATTTTATTAATAGAGTAGACTCTAAAGATGTAAATAAACTTCAGTTAGAAGGCTTAACAAAAGCCGGAGCATTTGATGAATTTGATAAAGATAGGAATAAAATTATAATATCTATTCCAAAGATTATACAAAAAATTAAGAACATAAACGACGATAAGTCAAATAATCAATCAAATCTTTTTGAAATGAGTGAAAGTTTATCTAATGATTTTGAGTTTCTGGCCTCGGTGCCGTGGAAACCTAAGCAACTTTTAGCAGAAGAATTTAAATCTCTTGGTTTTTTTATTTCAGATCATCCATTGAATGAATATGATGACATCTTTAATCATCTAAAAGTAGTTCCTTACCATGATTTTTATAATCATGAAAAAATTAATGAAAGCTTGGTGGCAGGAACTATAATGTCAATACAAGAAAAAAAAAGTGCTAAAGGAACCCCGTATGCAATAATAAAGTTTAGTGATAAAAATGGGGAATTCGAACTATTTCTTTTTGCTGAGAATTTAATTAAAAATAGAAACTTATTAAAAGAGTCAGAGTCATTCGTCTTAACTTTACAAAAAGAAAATGCATTAGGTGATACTTCAAAAAAAAGAGTCAATATAAAAAAAATCTTAAGAGTCGATGAGCTTATAAATAAACCTTACTCTAAAGTAAGTATTGAATTAAAAAATAGCTTTAAAATTGATGAAATTAAGGAAATATTGTCTAAAAAAGGAGACACTGAAATTAATATAATAGTCAATGACAAAAATAAAAAAGCTTTTTTTTCTTTACAAAATAACAGAATGTTTGATTTAAAACAGTTTAAGGCTTTAAAAGCCAAGGAATACGTTAAAAAAATCATTGTTTAGATAGTTGATTTTTCAGCTCTATTGTATATATCAGTGAATAATTTCGCACACAGTTTCAAGGGTATTACCCTACCGGTCCATTAGTTTGGAATTACTGTGGTGGATTAACCGGAAAATAAATGAACGTACCAAAAGTAGATATAAAACAATTATTAGAAGCTGGTGTACACCTAGGTCATAAAACCTTGAGGTGGAATCCAAAGATGAAAAAATATATTTTTGGTGAAAAAAATTCTATTCATATTATTGATTTAACTCAAACTGTCGAATTTATTAAAACTGCATTGGTCAAAGTTCATAAGGTTATTTCTGGTGGCGGTAAGCTTTTAGTTGTTTCAACAAAAAAACAAGCCTCAGAACAGATAAGTGAATTAGCAAAAGAAACTGGACAATATTTTGTTAACTATAGATGGCTTGGAGGAATGTTAACTAACTGGAATACAATTCAAAATTCAATCAAAAGATTAAAAAAATTAGAAAATCAACTATCAAAAGAAAACTTAGGTTTTACAAAAAAAGAAATTTTAAAATTTGGCAAGGAAAAAGAAAAACTTCAAAGATCATTGGGTGGAATATCACAAATGAAAAAAACACCAGATTTAATATTTATAATCGATACGAATATTGAGTCACTTGCAGTTGCTGAGGCAAAAAAACTTGGCATCCCTATTATTGCAGTTTTAGATACCAATTCAGACCCCACAGGTATAAATTTTCCTATTCCTGGAAATGATGACGCAAGAAGATCAATAAATCTTTATTGTGAACTTTTAAAAAATACTATTAAAGATGCAGAAAAGTTTATTAAAGGATCAGAGGAACAAACTGATAAATCAACTAATACTATAAACAAAAAAAAATAGTTTATTAATTAAATCTAAAATGTCAGAAAAAAATATTTTGAATAATATAAAAAAACTCAGAGAATTAACAGGTGTTGGATTCAAGGACTGCAAGCTTGCTTTAGATGAAACAAAAGGAGACATTGAAAAATCTGTAGAATTTTTAAGAAAAAAAGGGATAGCTAAAGCTTCAAAAAAAATGAATAGAACGGCCTCCGAAGGCCTAGCACTAGCAGAAGAACTTAATGGAGAGATATCAATAATTGAAGTTAATAGTGAAACAGATTTTGTTGCTAAGAATGAGGACTTTATTAATTTTTGTAAAGAATTATCTAGTATAAATTTTAAATCTAAAGGTAACTTAGATAAGATTAATAATTCTCAAATGAAAAATGGGCTTTCAGTAAAAGACTCTTTAGTGAATTTAATTGCAAAAATTGGAGAAAAAATAACAATTAGGAGATCTCAATTTTTTGATAAAGAAAAAGGTCTTAATTTCTTTTATGTTCATTCTGCAATACAAAAAAATATTGGCAAAATAATTTCTGTTGTTAAAATAGAAGGTATCACAAAAGGAAAAAATGATGAACTTGGAACAAAGATTGCAATGCACATTGCTGCTTCAAACCCTTTAGCTATTGAAAAAGAAGATATAAATAAAAAAATTGTTGAGAAAGAATTAGAAATTATTAAAGCTGAAACAATTAATTCAGGTAAACCCAAAGAAATAGCTGAAAAAATTTCTTCAGGAAAATTATTAAAATTTTTAAATGAAAACTCTTTGCTCAACCAAATTTGGATTATGGATCCAAAAAAAAAAGTCTCAGATATTTTGAAAGAGAATTCAACCTCTAAAGAAATTAAAATTTTAGATTTTGTAAAATATAAAGTGGGAGAAGGTGTTTAAAATGAGCAGCGAGTTTAACGAAAAAAACTATTCAGTTAAAATGGACAAAAGTATCCAATCATTTAAAAAAGATATTTCTACACTGAGAACAGGTAGAGCTAACGCAAATATGTTAGATACTATTAAAATTGACGTTTACGGACAATTAATGCCAGTTGATCAATTAGCTACTGTTAGCGTGCCTGAAGCGAGATTGATATCTATTCAAGTTTGGGATAAATCAAATACTCAACTAATTGAGTCTGCAATTCAAAAATCTGAACTTGGAATTAATCCACAACTAGATGGACAGACTGTAAGACTTAGAATACCTGATTTAACAGAAGATCGAAGAAAAGATTTGATTAAAATTTTAAAAAACATGGGTGAAAAAGGTAAGGTGTCTATAAGAAATGTTAGAAGAGAGGCAAATGAAGATTTAAAAAAAAAACTTAAAAATAAATCTATCTCAGAGGATGAAAATAAAACTTTTGAAAAAAGTATTCAAAAATTAACAGACACAAATATTGAAAATATTGAGAAAATTTTAATTGAAAAAGAAAAAGAGATTAGTCAGATATGAATAAACTCAGCCATATTGCCTTTATAATGGATGGCAATGGAAGGTGGGGGAAAAAAAAGAAAAAAGGTAGAAACTACGGTCATTTAAAGGGTGTAGAAACTGTTAAAAAAATAGTAAAAAGCTCAATCAATTATAAAATTCCAATACTCACCTTCTATGTGTTCTCCTCAGAAAATTGGAAAAGGCCAAAATCAGAAATATCTTTTTTATTTAAAATTATTAAGAATTATTTTGATAAGGAAATATCCCATGTTATTTCCCAGGGTATTAAAATTAATATTTTGGGAGAAATGAGTAAACTGCCTCAGGATTTAAAAAGAATACTGACGAAAACTATTGTGCTCACAAAATCAAATAAAAAAATTATAGTAAATTTAGCAATAAATTATGGATCAAGAGATGAAATTATTATGGCTACAAAAAAAATTAGTAATCATAAAAAATTTAAAAATTTTTCAAATTATCTATATACTTTAAATCTACCCGATCCAGATATTCTAATTAGAACAGGCGGTCATAAGAGACTAAGTAATTTTATGCTTTGGCAATGCGCTTATACAGAGCTATTTTTTTTAAAAAAATTATGGCCTGATTTTAACGCAAATGATTTAAAAAAAATTACAGAAAAATTTAAAAAAATTAAGAGAAATTTTGGTGGTATATGAATTCAAAAAACCTTAAAAAAAGATTTATTACTTCAATAATTTTATTATTTTTTATTTTTCTTATATTTAGATATAGTTTTTTCATGGTATATGGATTAATAATTATTGGGATTTTTTCATTAATAGAATTTTCAAAAATAACTAAAAAAATTTGTAAAAAAAAATTAAACGAAATTTTTTTGAATTCGTTATTTATTATTTATATTTTTACTTTTTGTTTCTTTTTCTTTTTTTTAGCGCATTTTTTTCAATTAAAGATAATTTTATTTATTATTCTTTTAGGCTGTGTTGCTTCAGATATTGGAGGATTTATTTTTGGAAAATACTTTAAAGGCCCAAAATTAACAAAAATAAGTCCAAATAAGACTATTTCGGGTGCTATTGGATCATTTATCTTAACTTCGGTATTTGTATTATTATTATTTAATTATTTTTCAATTAATCTAAATTTAAAAATTCTTATAATTTCTTTAACAACATCTTTAGGATGTCAAGTGGGTGATTTATTTTTTTCTTATCTAAAAAGAAAAGCAAAACTTAAGGATACGGGAAATATATTACCAGGTCACGGAGGTATTCTGGACAGAGTTGATGGGATTTTGGTAGGGTTACCATTAGGTATTATTATATTAATTTTTCTTTTTAAATGAAACAAAGTATATCAATTCTAGGTTCGACGGGTTCAATTGGGTTATCTGTATTAAGTATAATAGATAAAAGAAAAAACTTATTTAAAGTAGAATTACTTGTAGCAAATAAAAGTTTCTCAAAAATATGTTCACAAATTGAAAGATATAATCCAAAATACTTTCTAATAAACGATCCATCTGTATTCGAGCGAGTGAAAAACAAATATAAAAATAAAAAAAAAACTAAATTTTTAAAAAATTTTGACCAACTAAAAATAAAAAATAAATTAAATATTACTATCTCAGCTATACCCGGAATTGACGGGTTAGGTCCCACAATAAAAATGATATATCTTAGTAAAAAAATTTTAATAGCTAACAAAGAGTCAATTATTTGCGGATGGAATTTGATTAAAAAAAAGTGTCTTCAAAACAAAACTGAAATAATCCCTGTGGACTCAGAACATTTCTCCCTTTTTAAACTTTTGAAATTACACAAAATGAAAGAAATTAAAAAAATTTATATTACCGCATCTGGTGGTCCTTTTTTAAATTTAAAAAAAAAAAATTTTAAAAATATAAGACCAATAGACGCTTTAAACCATCCAAAATGGAAAATGGGAAAAAAGATTTCAATCGACTCTTCCACATTAATGAATAAGCTTCTCGAATTGATTGAAGCACAAAAATTATTTTCTATACCTAATAAAAAGATAGATATTCTTATTCACCCAAATTCTTTGGTTCATGCTATTGTTGAATTGAAAAACGGACTTAATAAATTAATTTATCACGATACATCTATGATTATACCCTTAGCTAATGCAATATTTAATGATGAACTTTGCATCGAAGATTTTTTAAAAAAAAAGAATAAAAAAAAAGAGAAACTAACAATTCAAAATTTAACATTTCAAAAAGTGAATAAAAATATTTTTCCAATAATAAAGCTAAAAAATAGAATAGATGAGCATCCCTCTACACCAATAATTATTAATGCATGTAATGAGGTTTTGGTAGACCTATTTCTCAGAAAAAAAATACCCTTTTTGACCATATCTAAAAGCATTATCTCAATTCTTAACGATCGTAATTATAAAAAATATGCTATAAGAAAACCAAAAAATATTAATCAAATTCAAAAAATAGATGATTGGGCGAGAAATACAGTAATTAAAAATGTTTTATAAATTTAAAAATTTTGTAATTTTTATTTCACTATTCTTTTTATTTTTATCAAAGAGTGTATTAGCAAATAAAATAAATCAAATAATTATCGATGGAAACAGTAGAGTAAGCAATGAAACGATAATTACTTACGGGGAAATAGATATTAATGAAGAAATTGATAGTAAAAAAATAGATGAAATCTTAAATAATTTATACTCAACAGATTTTTTTGAAAATATTGAGATTGAAATTAAAAATAATAATTTAATAATAAAACTTACAGAATATCCTATTATCAATCAATTAATCTTTTCTGGTGAACCAAGTAATAAAATTAAAACTGAGATAAAAAAACAGATAAGATTGAAAGAAAAACAATCTTTTATTAAATCCTATCTATCAGGAGATATTGAAAAAATAAAAAAACTTTATTCATCAATTGGTTTTAACTTTGCTGAAGTGACAGCTAAAATTAATGATATTGATAAAAGGAATTTGGACTTATTAATTGAAATTAAAAAAGGAAATAAAACTAAAATCTCCTCCATAAAATTTATTGGTGATAAAAAGATAAAAGAAAGTAGACTCAGAGACGTAATTGCCAGCGAAGAAGATAGATTTTATAAATTTATTTCTAGAAATACAGTGTTTAGTCAAAATTTAGTAAATTTAGATTTAAGGCTATTAGAAAATTATTATAAGTCCATTGGATACTATGATGTTAAAATTTTATCAAATTCTGCTGAGTTAATTTCTAAAGAAAATATAAATTTAATTTACTCAATTGATGCGGGAACAAGATACACAATTAATAAAATTTCTACTAATTTAGACTCTACTTTTGATAAAGGATTATTCTCCTCATTGGAAAAATCATATAATAAATTAATAGGTGACTACTACTCTCCATTTAAAATTAAAAAAATTCTTGAAGATATCGATGAGTTAATAGCTAAAAATAATTTACAATTTATTGAACATAATGTTGAGGAAGAGATAAGCGAGGACTCAATTGCTCTAAAATTTAATATTTTTGAGGGAGAAAAAAAATTAGTTGAAAGAATTAATATTATTGGAAACAATGTAACAAACGAGTCTGTAATTAGAGGAGAACTTCTTTTAGATGAAGGTGATCCATTTACTAACTTAAATTTAGATAAATCAATATCTAAAATTAAAGCAAGACAAATTTTTAATAGCGTTACAAAAAAAGTTTATGATGGATCTCAAGAAAATTTAAAAATAATAGATATAATAGTTGAAGAAAAGCCTACTGGTGAAATTAGTGCAGGAGCAGGCATAGGGACTAATGGTGGATCTTTTGCAATACAAATTACTGAAAATAATTGGTTAGGAGAAGGAAAAAAATTAGACTTCGACGTTGAGGTTGATCAAGAGTCAATTGGAGGAACCTTAGCCTTTACAAATCCTAATTATAATTTTCTAGGTAACTCTTTATCTTATTTCATTTCTACAACAGATAATGATGTTCCTGATAGAGGATATGAAAACTCTGTTTTAGAAGTAGGTGTAAATACTGGTTTTGAACAATACAAAGACATTTTTACTAATTTGGGTTTAACAGCATCACACGATGATTTAAAAACTTTAGATAGTGCCTCATCTTCGCTAAAAAAACAAAGTGGTTCATTTAACGAGATTGCAGGTAATTATGGTTTTAGAATTGATCAAAGAGATCGAGCATTTATGCCAACAAACGGATTTATATCTGGCTTTAGTCAAAGATTTCCAATTTATGCTGATAAAAGGTATATTTCTAATACCATCACCACAAGTGTATATAAATCTATTTCAGAGAATATTATTGGAGCAAGTAAATTTTATTTAACCGCCGCGAACGGTTTAGGTGATGATGATGTAAGATTAAGTAAAAGAAAAAAACTTTCAAATCGAAGACTAAGAGGATTTGAAAAAAATAAAGTTGGTCCAGTTGATGGAACTGATCATATAGGCGGAAATTATGCTGCTTCACTAAATTTCGAGGCGAATCTTCCAAATCTTTTACCAGAAAGTAGCAACACAGATGTCGGTTTATTTTTAGATTTTGGAAATGTATGGGGTGTAGATTATGATACAACGATAGATGACAGTAATAAAATAAGGTCATCAACAGGTATAGCAGCAAGCTGGAGGTCACCTTTAGGTCCAATGACTTTTACGTTAACAACTAATATTTCTAAAGCTAGCACTGATGAGACAGAAAGTTTTAATTTTAATTTAGGAACTACCTTTTAATGAATTTATATAAAAGATTATTTTGTATTTTAGTTTTCTCAATAATTTTAAATAACTCTGCTGATGCTGACCTTCCACATTATCTTGATTTTAAATACATTTTAAATGAGAGTAATGCTGGAAAAAAAGCTCAAACGGAATTAAAGAAAAAATTAGAAAGCGGCTTGAAATCAATTAATCAAAGAGAAAAAAAAGTTCAAGAGGAGGAAAAAAAAATTATTGAACAAAAAAAATTAATCTCACCAGAAGAATACAAAAAGAAAGTAACAGAATTAAGGTCAAAAGTATCTAAATTGAGACAAGATAGAAATAATCTTATCGAAACGATTGCAAAACAAAGATCGAAAGCACGAAGTGAATTGTTAAAAAATTTAAACCCAATTATTAAAGATTACATGCAAGAAAAAGGAATTAGATTTGTTGTTGATAAAAAAAGCTTGATAATGGCAGATGAAAAATTAAACATTACTGAGGAAATTATAAAATTATTAAATAATAAGCTTAAATCAATTAAATTAAATTAATTGCTTAATGACATTTAATTCATCAAACTTTTATAAAAAAAATAAATTTTCCTTAAAAAAACTATTTCCAAAACAAAATTTTAAAAAACATCTAAAGATAAATGATGTTAAACCTCTCAAACTAGCAAAAAAAAATGACCTTACATTTTATGATTCTAGGAAATATATGGAATATGCTAATTCTACCAAAGCAAATATTTGCATCACCACTTTAAATTTAGCTCAAGATTTGCCAAGTAAAGTAGAGAAAATTATTGTAAAAAATGTTTTATTTGAATTAGCAAAATTACTAAAAAAAATTTATCCTACTGCTGATGTTGATTACCCTGATTATTCTTTAAAAAAGCCTTCAAAAAAAAAATTCAAATCTGTTAAATTTGGAAATAATGTTTTAATAGGAAATAAAGTAAATATTGGTAAAAATACATTAATTGGTTCAAATACTATTATAGAACAAAACGTTAAAATAGGAAAAAATTGTGTAATTGGATCTAACGTTGTAATAAAAAATTCAATTATTGGAGATAGGGTAGTGATACAAGATGGTTGTAAAATTGGTCAAAAAGGTTTTGGATTTATACCTTTAAAGGATAAAAATTTAAAATTTCCACATATAGGTATTGTTAACATAGATAATGATGTGGAGATAGCTTCGGGTTGTACTATTGATCGTGGTTCAATCGATGACACATTAATTGGAAAAAATACTTACATCGACAACCAAGTTCACATAGCCCATAACGTTAAAATCGGGGCAAACTGCATGATAGCTGGACAAGTCGGTTTTGCAGGAAGCTCTACAATTGGAAATAATGTTTCCATTGGTGGTCAAGCAGGTGTCTCTGGACATTTAAAAATCGGTGATAAAGTAAGAATAGGTGGCGGAAGTGGAGTAGTAAAAGATATTAAAGATAATGAAGTTGTGATGGGTTATCCAGCTATTCCGTTGAGAGAATTTTTAAATCAACAAAAAAAAAAATGAGTGGAAAAGAAATAGATAGAAAGAAAATTGAAAGTTTATTACCACATAGGGAACCTATGTTGTTAATCGATAAATTAACAAATATCGTACACTTAAAGTCTGCAACTGCTATTATGAATGTAAAAAAAGATGGTTTCTATGTTCAAGGTCATTTTCCAAACCAACCTGTAATGCCTGGTGTTTTAATTGTAGAAGCTTTTGGCCAAGCAGCAGCAGCATTAACTGCTTATGGAATCGATCCTAAAGAATATGAAAATAAATTAGTGTATTTAATGAGCGTAGAAAAAGCTAGATTCAGAAACCCTGTAATACCAAACTGTGAACTTCATTTAGAAATAGAGGCGATAAGATCACACGGCAGAGTTTGGAAGTATAAGGGGACTGCAAAAGTTCAAGGAAAAAGAATGGCTGACGCAGAGTGGTCAGCAACAATTGTTGATAGAAAATAATGATACACAAATCATGCATAATAGATAAGCAAGCAAAAATATCAAAGGGGGTAAAAATTGGTCCCTTTTGTTTTATAGGTCCAAATGTTGAATTGCATGAAAATGTTGAATTAGTTTCTAATGTTCATATTGAAGGAAATACAATTATTGGAAAAGGAACTAAAATATTTCCTTTTGCAAGTATTGGAACTCAACCACAAGATTTAAAATATAAAGGAGAAAAAACTAAATTAATTATTGGACAAAATAATTCAATAAGAGAATATGTTACAATTAACCCTGGAACTCAAGGAGGAGGATCAAAAACTATAATTGGAAACAATTGTTTGTTTATGATTTCTTCACATATTGCTCATGATTGTATTATCGGCGATAACGTTGTAATAGCGAATAACGTTCCATTAGGGGGACATGTAACAATTGAAGATTCAGTTGTCATAGGAGGAAACTCAGCTGTACAACAATTTACTAGGATTGGAAGATTAGCAATGATAGGTGGAATGACTGGTGTGTTGAAAGATGTAATTCCGTTTGGTTTATCGATAGGAAATAGAAATTTTTTACAAGGATTAAATTTAATTGGTTTGAGAAGAAAAAAATACGACAATCAAAAAATTATGGGGTTAGATAGAGCATACAAAGAAATTTTTTCATCAAAAAATTTACATGAAAATTTAAGTAAAATTAATGGAGAATATAAAGATAACGAGCTGGTAGGAGAAGTTATTAAATTTATAGAAAAGGATAAAAAAAGACCGATTTGTTCGCCGGAAAATTAAAATATTTATGATAGGACTAATTTTTGGAGAGACAGATTTTCCAAAATACATTTTAAAAAAAATTAAAAAAAAATATAAATATTTAATAATAGACTTAACCAAAAAAAAAAAATTTCAAAAAAGACAAAAATTCGTACTCAGTATCAATTGGGCAATTTGGTAAAATTTTGTCTATACTAAAGTCTAACAATTGCAAAAAAGTTTTATTTGCCGGAAAAGTAGTCAAACCAAATTTTAAATCTATAAAATTAGATTTAAAAGGAATTTTTTATATTCCTAAAATTATAAAAAGTTCTAAATTAGGAGATGCTGCTATTTTAAAACAAATCATAAATATTTTGAAAAAAGAAAAAATTCAGACTATAAGCTCAAATAAATATACTCCTGAAATAAGTTTGCCCAAAGGAAATTACACATTAATTAAACCAAATACTTTTGATAAAAAAGATATAAAGTGCGGAGAAAAAGCTCTAAATAAGTCTGGAAATTTTTCATTCATTCAAGGTGCGATTTGCAGAAATAATAAAATAGAGGCATTTGAGGGAAGCGGTGGAACACAAAAAATGATTAAAAAAGTAAAAAAAATTACCAAATCTCCTAACGGTATCTTAATAAAATTCCCAAAAAAAAGACAAGATTTAAGAGTTGATCTTCCCACTATAGGACTAGAAACTTTAAAGCAGTGTAAAAAAGCTGGACTAAAAGGAATAGTTCTAAAACATAAATTAAATATTTTTTTAAATAAAAGGCAAAGTGTCAAATACGCAAATAGAAATAAAATGTTTATTCTTGTTAAATGAAAAAATTATTAATAATTTTTCTATTATTATTCACAAATCTAAGTGCTGATGATTTTAAATTAGAGAGAGTCATCGAAGGATTTGATAGTCCTTGGAGCTTGACATTTATAGATAGCCAAAATTTATTAATTACAGAAAAGCCTGGAAATATCAAATTTTTAAATTTAAAAGAAAAAATAATAAAAGATGTAGGTCATAATCTCAAAGTCTTGGAAGATGGTCAGGGAGGATTATTAGATATACTTCACAAAGACGGAACTGTATTCGTCTCTTACTCTGAAAATAGATCAAATGGAACGTCTAGCACTTCGGTTGCAAGAGCGAAATTTGATACTAAGAAACTTAATTTTAAAAACATCTTTCAAGCACAGCCTCCTATAAATTCTGGATATCATTTTGGATCTAGACTGGTAATAAAAAATAAACATTTGTATGTAACTGCCGGAGAGAGAGGACAAGGAATGATAGCACAAGATCATACTAAGCACCCTGGCAGTATTATAAGAATAAATTTAGATGGATCGATACCAAAAGATAATCCAAAATTTATTAATAAAAAGGATTGGTTACCCGAGATTTATCAAATTGGCGTTAGGAACCCTCAAGGAATGTCTCTTTCGCCTTACGACGATAAAATATATCTAACCAATCACGGTGCTAGGGGAGGTGATTGGTTTGGTACAGCAAATTTTGGAGAAAACTATGGTTGGAAGATTTTAGGCTGGGGCGGAACTAACTATTCAGGTACTAAAATTGGTCCAAAATGGAAACCTGGTTTTACAAAAGCAATTAAGTATTGGGTTCCTTCTATCGCTGTAAGCGCCATGACAATTTATAAAGGTGAAACATTTAAAGAGTGGAACGGTGAAGCTTTAATTACGTCTCTAAAAGATCAATCCTTAAGAAAAATTAAATTTAATAAATCGAATTTTATCGAAGAGAAAATTTTATTCAAAGGTAATATAGGAAGAATAAGAGATATTAAAATACATAGAAGTGGTGAAATATATTTGCTATCTGATAAAGGCGAACTTTGGAGAATGTTCAAATGAAAAAGATTTTTATTCTTACAGGTGAGCCTTCTGGAGACAAGTTGGCATCAAAAGTTATCCAAGAACTTAAAAAAGAGAATTCTGAGATCGAGTATTTAAGCGTTGGTGGCGAAAATTTAAATGCTCTAGGAATAAAATCAATTTATAATTTAAAAGATATTACTTATATCGGTTTTACAAATGTCATAAAAAACATATTCAAAATTAATAACAAAATTAATGAAACTGTAAAAGCCATAAAAGATTTTAATCCAGATATTTTATTTACAGTTGATAGTCCTGATTTTACATTGAGAGTCGCTGAACGCGTAAAAAAACAAAATTCAACTATAAAAACTATTCATTATGTTGCCCCACAAGTTTGGGTTTGGAGGGAAGGAAGGGTTAAGAAAATTAAAAAATTTATTGATCACATATTGTTATTATTTAACTTTGAAAAACCTTATTTTGATAAAGAGAATATGAGTAATGAGTTTGTAGGCCATCCCTTATTAGATGATTCTCACGAAAGTAAAATTGACATCAATCAAATATTTGAAAAAAATAAAGCATTAATTTCGGTTTTTCCAGGAAGCAGAAAAACTGAAATTGATGTCTTAATGCCTATCATTATAGATTTTATAAAATTAATGAATAATAGTTATAATGATTTTATTTACATATTTCATTCGACAAAACAACATTATGATTTAATTCAATCTTATACAAAATCTCATAATCTAACTAATTACGAAATCATAAGTGATGATAAAATAAAATCTCATACTTTGAAGAAATCTGTATTTGCAGTTTCTAAATCTGGGACAGTTTCACTTGAAATTTGCAAATCTAAAGTACCATCTATTATTCTCTATAAAATGAATTTTTTGAACTATTTTATTGTAAAGTCTTTAGTTAAGGTTAAATTTGCAAATATTATTAATATTGCAGCAGGAAGAGAAGTTATACCAGAATTACTCCAATCAAAATGCAATCCAAAAGATTTATTCAAATCTGTAAGTTATTTTATCGAAAATCCAAATAAGATTAAGGAGCAAATAGAAAATACTCAATCGATATTAAATACTTTTAAAACTGATATTTCATCATCAAAACTTGCGAGTAAAGCTTTAAGTAAATTTTTATAAGTTACCTATACCTAGCTTTTTTTAAAGCATCTGCACATATCTTCTGGGTTAATATCGCTTCATTGACTAAGAGATTATCTGTACTTTCAACAAATTTTTTTAAACAATCCAAATATGACTTCCTATGTCTTGATGAAAAGTCATCATATAATGTTTTTTTGTCTGAAAAGTTGTCAGAATCTAATGAAAATTTTTCACCGTATACTTTAATTTTTTCAAAGTTACCAAACTTGCACTTTCTACCAAATATCATTTCAACAACTATTCCATTCTTAAGTTTTATATTAATTACTGCATCTGAGAAATCTCCTTTATTTAAAAAATCTTCAGAACTTATTGATTTTGAAATTACAATCATTTTCTCTGGTTTAGAATTACTTAACCAACAAGCTAAATCAAAAAAATGAAATCCTTTGTCAAAAAAAAGACCTCCATTCCTAATTGATAAATCAATATTTTGGTTGGCAGATCTAGAAATAATTTGGATGTAATTAATCTTTCTTTTATTAACTCTCTTTTTTAAAGTAACATATTCCTTTGCAAATCTACGATTTAAACCAACACAAAATTTAATTTTATGTTTTCTTATTAAGTTTTTGAGCTTGTAAAGGTTTTCATTATTATTTGTGATTGGTTTCTCACAATAGATCATTTTTTTATATCTTATTAATTTTTTAATATAAAAATCATGAGTAGTTGTAGGAGAAGCAATTATGAATAATTCTATATCTTTTATTTTTAATATATTATTTAAGTTTCTAGACGTATTACATTTAAATTTTTTAGATATCTTTCTACTTAATTTATAATTTTTATCAAAAACATAATTTAAAGAAGTGTTTTTTATTTTTAGTATGCTTTCACAATGAATTATGCCAACTTTTGACAATCCTATCACACAGGATTTAATCATTTAGAACGTTACCCATTTTTTTTTAATTGATGACTTTACACATCCATCTATAAATTTTGCAGTCAGTAAACCCTCATAAGCAGTTGGAAAATAAAATCTTTTCTTACTATTTTTTGAATTAATTTTAGAAGCAATTTCACTATATAAATTAGAAAAAGCGCTCAAATATCCTTCAGGATGACCATACTTAATTCTTGAAAAATTTTTGGAAAAACCACTTTCATTGAAACCTCTTTCTAAGACTTTGGTTGCTCCTTTAGCAGCATTATATTTTAAATAGTTGGGATCATTTTGTATCCATTCTAAACTTCCCATCGTTCCAAATACTCTTATTCTTAAACCATAAATACCACCTTTAGCTGTCGTTGAGGCCCAAAATAAACCTTTTGCTCCATTTTCATAATTAATGAAAACTTGAGCGTTTGTATCAAATTTAATTTTTTTTGAATATTGTTTGATATCTGCAAATAAACTCTTACCTTTAAGACCAGTAATGTAATTACATAAATGATATGCATGAGATCCTATTTCATTCAGTACAGTAGAAACTCCAGCTATTTT
>MDSW01065287.1_pt1 | contig 38205 bp, 23 predicted proteins | sample 811171 | NCBI WGS metagenome assembly MDSW01 (sample SAMN05326641, study PRJNA326480) | marine metagenome | isolation source: seawater | place: Atlantic Ocean: North West | collected 2012 | reverse complement strand
CGACGGGAGAACACGGGTTCGACTTGCATCAAACCACAACTCTTGACGAGAGAAACCAGACATTCCGTCGTATTCATTGGTCATGAAGAAAGAAGTGAAACCACATGCTTCCATACATAGGCCACAGAACATACAGCGGCCCAAATCGATTCGTCCAGAAACAATTTGGTCATCGGCTACTCGCAAATCAGATTGCTCTAAGACCGCTTCTTCCCCAGAATCATTCCAGCGAACGGTTGCAGTACTTCCTGAAAGGTCAAGCACTTCTCCGAAGCGCCATTCGTTTGGAGTGTCGGTGTGTGCAGTAACGTGATTGAAATCTTCGAGCGTTGCTGCAACTTCTGGTAGAAGAGTTGCTGCGTGTCCACCGACTTCGAGTTCTCCACCCATGCCACCGTGTTCACCATCTGCTCCATCCAATACATCTACGCGTAATTCGGTGGTCATGTGAAGACAATCGTTGGGACAGGCGGTTACGCACAATTTACATGCTGTGCATGTTTCCCAAATAACACCAATTCGGCCGTTATAATTCCCAGGAACGAACAGCCAAGGCTCCATTTCCTCAAGACGTTCGTAAGGGTATTGAACAGTTTGTGGCTTCCAAAGTGTCGGGAACAAATCCGAAGTAACTCGGTCAGGAGCGAATGTTTGTACACTGATGTCATTGAATTCAGAAGTTTTCGACGCTCGAGTTTTGCTACCAGCATCGAGGAATTCAGGATGTTCAGAGTTGTGGTAGCCCCAATCCAATTTCTTACCAAGCCACTTTCCAAAGAATGGGAAAGTACGAAGGGCGGTTATCAGTGTAATCTTAAACGGATACCAGAAGAGGTTTCTGAAATTCGGTTTTGCGTGTGGGTGCATTGGCATAATAAATCACCTCAGTCCTTTCCCGGAGTATGCGTTCCCGCGGGCTGTAATGTGTAAACATGATACATTCGATCTGGAGCTGCTTCTTTGTCTTCATCGTTGAGAAGAATATAGAATACTCCAAGCCAAACAAGCGTTGTAATGAGTGGAACAAGCATAGGAACGCCCCATGCACTCCAAGCGTCGCCACCTTCTGCAGTATAGGACATGTTGTCTGGTTGGAAGAGATATAATCGGTAAAGAACTGAAAGTATAACTTGAACGACAGACAGTGGCAAAAGCATTCTCCAACCGAATTCGAGAATTTGGTCAGTTCGGATACGAGCAAGAGAGAAACGTGCCCAAACGAAGACGACGAGGAAGACCAACCAAGACTTCAACAGAACGACAATTGCCCCTGGAATCAAGACATACGCATCGCCAAGTATTGGGATTTGGCTGATGGTGCCTTGGAACGGTAGGTGCCATCCTCCCAAGAAAAAGTGTGTGAACAGGAAACAAGCAGCATAGGTTCGGATATATTCAGCCATAAACAGCATTCCGAAACGCATTCCACCGTATTCAGTCCACCATCCTTCAACCAGTTCAGCCTCGGCCTCTGGCATATCGAACGGAACTCGCTCGACTTCAGCAATCATGGTTACCAAAAACAGAACTGCACCCAAAGGCATCAAGAACAGGTTCCAAGAACCGGCTGCGTGCTGGAAATGAATACTTTCGATGATGTTGAAGGTACCCGAGAGAATAGCAACGGAAAGAAGAGTGAGAAGTAGAGGTATTTCGTAAGCGGTAAGTTGGGCTGCTGAACGAATACCTCCAATCAAGGTGTACTTGTTATTGGAAGACCAACCTGCGAAGAATACCCCAATTGGAGCAATACCAAAGATCGCAATAGCGTAAAGAATTGAAAGGTCAGGATTGGTTGCATAAATTCCACTGGAAAGTGGGATGATTCCAAGAATCAACAAAGTAGAAGAAACGATGAGGAAAGGTGATACTTCGAAAATCAGTTTGTCTGCCCGTCGAGGAACCATGTGTTCTTTGAGTAAAAATTTCATTCCATCTGCAACATTTTGAAAGAAACCGGGGAGGATTGAGTAGCCCATCCATGAACGGTTGTTTACTCGGTCGACGGTAGGGAACTTTTCATCACGGTTCCCAAATCGCTTGTTGAGGAATTTGTTAATCGCACCAACGATACCTCCGCCAAACGGTAGCATCTTCCACCATTCACCAGCAGTAACACCGTTTTCTCCAACCCAAAGGGAGCGGAGTGCAGTGGTTGCACCACGGCGGTCATTCATACGAGCAACAGCCTTGCGCTCAATCCAAAGGATTGCGAATTGACTGAAAAACAGCATCAAGAACACGATGTTAACGACTGCAAAGGTTCCAACAAGGAACGAAAGGTCTGAGGCGTTCTCTTCCAAAGGTGTCCCTTCAACCGCTGAAGTGATAAGAGAGGTTACAAGACTGTCCTTACCAAGGAAAATGCTGCGTAAGTCATAGATGTCATCCATAGCAATCTCACCTCAGCGGTCCGTTTCTCCAATACATGGGTCAAAGCTACCCATGATTGCAGGGATATCTGCAATCTTATAGCCGATCATTGTCTTTGCAACATAAGGAATTGTGATGAACATCGGTGAACGAATCGAAACACGATAAGGATACTTTCCACGTCCTTCTCCGCCACCTTGAATGTAAAATTGTGAAGCACCGCGTGTGCATTCATAGTTGCTGAATCCTGTTGCACCTTCTGGTGCACGGGTTGGTGCTTTGGTGTAAATCATTTCATCACCGTTAGCATAATTGGTATTCTTTCCACCGGGGATTTTGTTGAGAGCATCGAGGACCATGCGGCATGATTGTCGCATTTCTTCCATACGAACTCGATACCGGTCATAACAATCTGCACCTTTCACCGAAGTTGGCTTTTCAACCGAAGGCTCCCAATCGATTTCATCATACACGGAATACGGGTGAGCCCAGCGAACGTCATAGTTGACACCAGCGGCTCGGACGTTCGGCCCTGAAACTCCTGCGTCAACCATCGATTCTGCATTTGCATAGCCCACACCTTGGAGGCGGACAAGCCAAATGGTCGATTCATCGAGCATCATTTCGTATTCGTCAAGACGCTTTTCGAATAATTTGGTTTTAGCGATGACACGGTCAGCAAATCCGATTGGCATATCTCGCTTAACTCCACCAATACGTGGGTAATTGTAATGCATTCGGGAGCCTCCAAGTTCTTGGAGCAAGTCGAGGAACATTTCACGGTCTCGCATACACCATGTCATGAGTGTCAAGTTTCCAATATCGGGTCCAAATGCACCAAGCCACATCAAGTGGGATGCAAGCCGTTGTAATTCTGCCGAAATGAGGCGAATGTATTCTGCCCGTTCCGGAACATCTGCTTCAAGTAAATCTTCAGCAGCATAGATGTACGAGTTTGCCCAAGTCATTGCACTTACATAGCAAAGGCGGTCGCAGTAAGGCGTGATTTGTGTAAAATCACGTGCTTCGCAAATCTTCTCAACACCGCGGTGGATGTATCCAAGTTCTGCTTCGGTATCGACGACGGTTTCTCCATCGACTTTTACCCGTAGCGTCCATAACCCATGGGTCATTGGATGCTGAGGTCCCATTGTAATCCACATTTGTGCCATAACAATCCCTCACTTAACACGGCCCTCGTCCGCAGGTTTACGAATGAATCCTTGTGGGTCATCGTACATTTCATTGTAATCATGATAACGAATTTTATGCTGCTTTTGCAACGGATGGAAACCTTCTGGGCTATCGTTTGGATTCAACACGCGGTGCATGTTGTCGTGGCCTTCGAATTTGATACCGACTAAATCCCAAGTTTCTTTTTCGTTCCAGTCTGCTCCAATCCAAATGCTTTGAATCGAAGGTACGGTTGGCGAATCGCCTTGGGCAAGTGGGATGAAGACTTCGAATTCCATCGGAATGTCCATGCCAGAAAGTGCTTCAACATCGTGAACAGTGCAGGTGTTTGGTGTTTGGTCTTTTACCGGTTGACGGAGGAAATGATACGCAACTTCCCATCCCCGTTCAGGCGAACCGTCAGGGAAATGAGTTCCTGTAACCATGGAACAGTAATTGACGCCAAGGTCGTATTTCATCCATTTTGCGAGTGCAATCCAGTGCTGCGGCGGGCACACAATTCGGACAAAAGCATACTTCTTTGCATTCGAGTGGTTTTCGACCGATGTTTCAATTCCGCTTCCGCCGAAACGACCGTTGATTGCCGCCATGCATGCTTCGGCGGCTGTAGAATTTTGTTGGGGGGAAATCGATGCGACCATTTCAGTCCTCTCCCACAATTACTGGTTTGTCGCTGGCACGTTCAGGGCTTGGCGCACCGCCAATTCGAATGATTTTCTCTCGGAGTAAGCCAAAGCCATCGATAAGTGCCTCGGGCCGAGGTGGGCATCCAGGGATGTAGACGTCGACTGGGATCACCGTGTCAACGCCTTCAAGGATATTATAGGATTGGAAGTAAGGGCCGCCGGAGATTGCGCATTCACCCATTGCAATGCAATATTTTGGTTCGGGCATTTGTTCCCAAAGTCGAACCACTTTATCTGCAAATTTCTTTGAGATCGGGCCATTGACCAACAAAACGTCTGATTGACGAGGGGATGAACGGAACAGAACTCCGAATCGGTCGCCATCGAATCGTGGGGTTGCGGCTGCGGCCATCTCGATTGCGCAGCATTTGATTCCCAAATGGAGGGTGAACAATGATTTACGTCCAGCCCAGTTGAAATATCGGCCTGCAAGAACGCTGAGGAACTTTTTGATTCGAGTTGCCTTGAGTGCTTCATCGGTGACGCCACCGACCATTTCAACCAAAGCGCGACTGTTGAAAGCTGCGAAATTATCTCCTGCTTCTGCCATAAAATCCACCTCAAATGTAAATGCGACCTCGCTTTCGGAACACATACCACACGCCCAAAGACATGATGGCAAAGAAGAGACCGAGCAGCATCAAAGCGCTCTTAGCATCAGCAAGAGCCCCTTCGGCGGCGCCTGCAGAAGTTGCGTCTGATGCAACCATTCCACCGAGAACAAGGAACATAAAAGCCACATCAAAGACAAGGAAAATAATCGCATACCAATAATATTGGAAATGGAATTGAATCATTGCATCGCCAACAGGTTCACTGCCGCATTCAAAAGTCGTCAAACGACGAGGATAAAGGCTGTGATCTCGCTCATAACCTTCTAAGAGATAGGAACGTGTAATGTGGGGCCTAGCAGGGTCAACTCGTGGACGAACAACCCATGTAATGACGAAATTTGTCAGCGGCATGATGATTCCAAGAACTGTCAAAAAACCAATTGAGAGATACGCACTCGGAACTGATTCGAGGCCCGACATATTTTCACCCATGTGCAAAGCATACGCTCCGCATTCTTTCCGACTTGAGGGACCCCCATAAGGATTCCCAAATCAAACAGTAGAAATCGGCGAAGACGGAGTAGGTGAAACAAGGCCACTGCGAGTTGAATACTCAAGTTCCAAGAAGGACGGCTGTCGATGAAACTTCATTGGGCATTTGCGATGAAGAGCGGAGGCTTCGAATTTACCGAGGGCTGAAGAAGATCTCCCACGAACTGTTCAACGAGTTCTGAATCTTTTTCCGAACGACATAAATATAGCAATAAATGGAATCAAAACGAGGGCCAAAACACCGGTTTGAATTTGCTCATTTGAAAGACCCAAACCAAGTATACCTTTGGACGGTTCACCTCGGATTTCAAGTTCCACGTTCTCACGGTCAACCACGCCTGTTTCCAAGGGCTCTGCCGAAATTGTAAATTTGAATGTGTCTGCAATTTCAGCACCACTCGGCGTTCGGACAGTAACTGCGATTCCAATAGTTTGGCCAACTTCTATGTCGCAAATGAAGTCTTTAACTTCAAGAAAGCATGTGTCTGTTCCTTCGACTTCGTCCAAAACAACACTCCAGCCTCGGAAGCTTTCCGATGAAAAGACAAGAACTTCAGCATCGGTATTTCCGGTATTCGTCAGATTCATTGTAAACTCTTTCGTTTTTGGATAGAAGACCTCTAATTCGGTATCGAGTCCTTCGAGGTCAAATTCAAATTGATAAATGATTTGAACATCGAGAGAAATATCAAAGTGGCCTGCACGGTTTGCCGCATTCTTGGTACTGAGCACGACCAATTCAAGAATTCCACCATCGCCAGTTGAAGCGCCTGGATTGACATTCAATTCAATTTCGAAATACATTTCATATGGCAGTGCCTCATAACCGCCCCCACCACAATATCCAAGTTCACAGATTTGTGTTTCAGTAGCATCTTTTGTCGAGCCTATGATTGGTTCATTTGAGGCATCAAGGAGGAAAGCACTGTTGTTTTGGTCCCAAATACCATAACCTACTGGAATCGTTATTTCGCCATCTATTGGAAGGCCGTAGAGTGTGATTTCTCGTGTTGCGATTCCTTCAAGTCCAGATACATCGAACACTGCTTGGTCAGTACCGTCACCAGTGTTTTGAACCCAAAAGCCGTATGTCTGTGTCCCTGATGGAGGAAGTAAGGCTGTGCCTGAACGTTGGTCAAGTCCCCCATCAACAAGTCGGACATCCATCGAAAACACGCGATCGGAGAGAATTGCCAAGAAAATGAATTCTCTCTGATTATCTGGCAATCCGTCATTATCTTCATCGCCTGAATTCGTAGTATCATCCTTGTTGATAATTCGTACTGTCAATCGACTGGTAGAGAGTTCTTCCTCACCATCAACACTGACCACCATAAACACTTCAGTCGAACTCTGTGGAGCGATTAAAATCCCTTGAGATGAGGAGATAAGATTGCCATCGCTGTCCTCGCAATGAACGTCCCATTCTGGCGAGGCGGTTTGGGATTGTTCAATACAGCGATAATGGTCCGCAATGTTTCCAGTGTTTTGAATCGTAATTGGGAACTTCACAAGAGAGCCTGAACGGCCTGTTTGTTCAAGAGCTATTGCTTGAGCCTCTATTCCATGAATCGCTTTGACCGAGACTGTAAGTGTAACTTCTGCATACGCAACACCGCCACCCGCTGGTAAAACCGAGAAGGCGATTTCAATTTGTTCGGTTGCCAAAGCATTGATTGGAACATTTACCACAAGGCCGACATTCTCATTTTTATCATTACCGTGTTTGGAACCAACTGAAACGGTGGTTGAATCAAGTTGTACACTCCAGCCAGATGGTGGAGCAGAGGAAGAGATTCGGAGATTGTCCACGCCATTCCCTTGATTCGTCACTGTAAGTGTGGCTGTGCCGTTGGAACCTGGTTCGATATTGGAAAGCATCGTTGTGGACAGGGAAAGCCCTGCTCCAAAAGATTGGCCAAGTGTGATTCTCAATTCTTTTGAACATTTGACCGTATTACCGTCTTTGGCAAGGATTTGGATGACCGATTCCTCGCCAGCGGTTACTGAATCATCTGGTGAGACGACGAGGTCGAATGTCGTGGTACCTTCTCCATCAGCATACGGCAAGAGTCCAGACGACGCCCCATCATAGTTGACCCAACCTGCACGACTACCTGTTTTGCCCATTGTTACCGACCAATCGCTGTTTCCTATATTGGCCAATGTAGCACTGAGTGTGCCTTCAGAACCGGGGTCAACGGTCATACTGGTTTTGGTCAGTTCCATTGTACATTCGTGCAATTCTGGAACGGTCAAATCAAATTCTTCAACGTCAGAGGCTTCCTGTGAAGGGTCGCTGGTAACTGTGCCAGTAATTTCCCAACAATATTTGTTGGCTTGTTGACCCGCAGGAACTTCAACAGATACGGTAACTGTCTCCGTATCGTTTTGGTCGAGGGTGACCGTCTCCTGGTCCAATTCAACAGTCAAGTCGTCTGCATTCTGACAACCACTACCATCAGCTTCATCAACTGAAAGAGCAATGGTTTCATTTGTTTGGCCTGTGTTCTCAACCACGATATCGTATTCAATGAAAGATTCTCCAGCCCATTGTTGATTGCGGTCATTTTCATTCGCCATCGAAAGGTCAACTCCGAAAACTGCTGAACCTGAGCCGTCTCCCGCAGTGGTTGTGACTATTTTCGTCTCCGTTGCCGGTTGCCCAGCGACTTCCGGTGGAGTTGGGGCTTCATTTGCATTTGCTGTGATGGTCGTATCGCAAGTACCTTCAGCGTTTTGAGTCAAAGAAACATTCATTGTCGTTTCACCGTAATCATTCGATTCTATAACCCCGGGGATTTGTTGAATATTTGATGAATAAGCACTGCATTCTTGAGTGGCTTCTTCACTGGAAGAAAGTTGCAAAGTGATTGCTGTAGGGCCGTTATTATACACTCGAACAGTATATTCTCCAGCCTCCCCTGGATTGACTTCAAGTCCATTTGCGGGTGTCGTTTGAATGGTTATACTCGCATCTCGAGCTCCATCAGCAGCAACACCAGGTGCAACCATTGGTACAACTGAAAGAAGAAGAAGACCTACTAGGAAGAAAGCACGTTTAGAGCCGTGCATATTGTTTGATTCTCGGGGGTCCATGACCCCCGGTGGTGGCCTTACTATCAAAAGACTACCCTTGAATGTGTCAAGGAAAACAAACTTGGTTATCAACTTCATGCTTCGACGAAGGAGGAAACTTCTGTTTGGCAATTCATACATTTTGTCAGTGCATCTGAATTACAATCCGCAAAATCTCTACGATGATATCGAGCACCACAGCCTGGACAACCGAGCAGCAACCCCGTTATTTCGCTACGGCATGACCAGCACATAGGGGCCTGTTGATTTGCGGTTTCGACTGGAGCAATTGGAGCAACGATTTTCGGAACCACCGCTAATGTTGGCGCTCTTATTGGGGGCGGAGCCATAAGTTGTGAATGTGTTATGGGGTCTTTCTTTCGTTGTGTAAAGAGAACGGCTCCAACAAGGAGGGCAACAAGAAATACACCCGCTATAATGCCGGTAAAGGGAAGGTTTTCTCCCGAAGTCCCGATTGGTTCACCAAGTGATGAAACTTGCAATGTAACCGAGGAATTCGTCATTGTATCTGCACCTTGTAAACCGAGAGTAATGGTTCCATCACCCGGTCGGTCTGCTCGAACCAAAAGACGAATTTTCATCGATTCACCCGGTTCTAAATTTGCGATGTCATTACCATCGATACTTGCGGACCAGTCATTTGATTCTTCAATGGTCAATTTGTGTGAAAAAGCAATATTTCCTTCATTCATCAACGTAACTTCTAACTCCTCTTGAATTCCGGTTGTAAAGGAGGTTGTTCGTTCTTGATTCCACGAAGATTCCATCACAGTAGCGACAAGGAGGCCAATATTTTCCGTGTATTCTACATCACTTCCTTCGAGTTTTATCACAAAGGATGGTTCACTCATTGGGGGCATTGTCGTTGAAATAATAATCGTGCATGTAACTGGCTTAATATCTCCCTTGCCTACAGATTCGACGGCTGAACAATCGCCAAATAATCCATCGCTAAGAGATACTGATGCCGTTGGTTGCCACTCAACATCCGCATCATTTCCAACCAACCATGTGAACATCAATGGGACGCCTGTTGGATGGGATCCTGCTCCAAATGGAGTGTCCCAAGTGGTGCCATTTTCCAACTCCAGACGAACAAAATCAAGGGTCGGTTGAGCAAGAATTTCAACATCGAATTGACCCACCCAAGTTATTCGCTCAGAACCACTGTCAAGATAGAATTTCACTTCACCAGAGGAACCGCTACCATCACCCGAAATGCCGAACAGTAAATTCTTCGATGACGACCAAGTGAGGTCAAATGGTTCCAATCCAGATGTGACGGACCAACCTGATGGTAATTCAAAGGACGGTGTTAAAGCAAGGTCAATATTACCTCGGTGTTCCAATGAAAACAACATACTGAAGTAAGAATCTGGACGAAGCACTCCAATATTGGTTTCTAAAATAACATCGACATCTTTGACCATATCGACCTTTATTGGTATGTCAAATATCCAACTTTCTGTAACTTCGGTTTGAGAAATAGCGGTGAGACGCACCATACGTTCAGCACCGGCACCGGTCATCACTTGAGGGGGCGTGAACGACATGCCAATGAGTCGATGCGTGTCTTTTGAAATCAGACCGGTTGAACCTGAACTTGCACCTGGAACACTGGACAAAGTATCGAATCCTGCATCCCAGCCAGCGGGAGCTTCAAGGAATAAGTCATACCCAATGTTTGCATTCCCTATATTGAATAAACGAACATCGATACTCGTCGGGTCAGTTGGTGAAACCGGTACAATTTGATAATCGTATTCGAGACGTAATTTGGGCAATTCTGGAACCTCGAGATACAGCATGTAAGGATAGGACACCCCATTATCCACATCAATGCCCAATAAATCGATACGATACAATCCAGGTAAAGGTGGAGTCGGATGGACAAGAGTGACGGTGATATCGGCAGAACCTTGACCTTCAAGTGAAAAATTCGATTCATTGGCTCCGACATACCATGATTCGGTTTGACCGGTTTCTTCATTCAAGACATTTTGAGTCTGAAGGCTTGCATTGGTTGAAACCAAAGCGGTGTTGGTGAGGGTTAAGTTCCATGATGTGGTCGATTGACTCGTGTTCAACAACATCAAGGTTTGAGGGTCTGCAGAGAGTTTCACCCCTGGGGCTGTCACGTTGACAACTACATCATGTCGATTATTATTTTCAAGAATTTCTTCGAGGTCATCGTTTGGGTCAAGGATGAAGGAGAGGGTCGATTGACCTGCTGTTTGTGGTGTCCAATACCATACTTGGGTTTTTGTTGAGCCAGCACCTAAATCGATTGTTTTTGTTTCAATCTCGACGCCATCAGCTTCAAACACAATGTCAAAGAAATCTGCTCGGACATTACCAACATTGAACACTTTTGAGGTCAATTGTAACTGGTCTCCAACTTGAGGAATGGTAACAGACATTGCAAACTCTTCTTCTAAAATCGAAGGGTCAGGGCGTAAGTCATTTACTCCATACCCCATGACTGCAATGGCAAAGGGTTGCGCTTTACTGCCTCCGTGGTAAGCATCTTTGACTTTAACCGTCCAAACACCGAGTTCTGCATTATCAACCAATACGACTTCGACGTTGTTCAGATTGTCTGCTGAGCCACCGGTCGTGGACCGCCCATTTGCAAAATCATTCCCGAGGTATATTTCTCCACTCGGATTGGTCACTTCAATATCTAAATTATTGACCAATTGAGTATTGGAAAACGGCGAACCTCGTTCATCAGACCAAGCGAGAACGGTTTTGAAACCCGCATTTGCTTGAGAAATGTTGAAGGTATAGGTTTTCGAATTTCCGGTACCGGATAAGACTGAACGGTCATCAACCCAGATTCCTTGACCTGATGTAGGTGCAAGTGTATTACGCAAATTGAGGCGCCCCCACCCCTCATCATCGTTAGGAATATCACGATTGCCAATGTCTTGAGCCCCTAGGATTAACAGCGCTTTGACTAAGGCACCTTGTGGAGATGGGCGTTGTGCTATCTCTTCGAGATATTCACGCACCATCACCGCAGCGCCTGCTGCGTTTGGTGTCGCCATCGAAGTGCCAGTGTATTCAAGGTAATACGAATTGGCCCATGTAGAGCCACTGATATCCGTCGCTTCCTGTGCTCGACATGAACGTACATAGCCCCCAGGGGCAAGAATATCCGGCTTTATGCGGCCGTCATCGGTAGGACCTCGAGAAGAACCTGACATAATGGAATCAGGCGCACCTGAATAGCGATTTTGATGATTGCCAACTGTAATCGTGTTCTTGGCCGTTGAAGGGGCTCCAACCGTTCCGGTATCTGGACCGTCGTTACCTGCAGCAAAGAGGATTGTCAAGCCATTACGGCCATTGTAATAACGGTCGTAATAATTCGCTCGGTCATCAACGTCTTCACTTTCCGATGTGTATTTTCCTTGGTCGCTTGCTAAAGATGAACCCCAAGAATTTGTGTGGGTATAGGCTCCTGCTGAATACGCACTGTTGAGAAGATAATTCAATGATGGTGATTGGAAATTGCCAGTATTATCGTTTTCCATTGCCTGAAAATAGAGTTCAGATGATGTTGCGACTCCAGAATAACCACCTTGTGTTCCATCACCAAGAACTGTGCAGGAAACGTGTGTGCCATGGCCAGAATGCTTGTCTGCTGTCGAACCATCACCGATGACATCGTTATTGGCTACAACACGAGAACCAAAATCACCATGGTCCGCATCGAGACCGGAATCTGCAACTGCTACAATTTGTCCGGAGCCATCTAAATCAGTGGTGAAATAACTGGTCATTTGAGAGGATTTCATGTGTGTTCGTGCCTGACTGTTATCGGTACTAAACGTTGGTTCAAAACGGAAGGTTCGCAATGACGGTTGAGATACAACTCCAAGAAGGTCTTCTGTTGAAAGTATACCTTGGTATCGCCCTGAATCCCATTGGTGAGATTCTGAAAAAGCAAGAGGGATGACTTGAGATACTTTCTGAATCAGTTGTGTACCTGCTGAATCGGTAAAATCAATTGAATCAACTGGACCTTCATCACCTCTCCATCCCTCAATCCTCATTGAAAGACCTTGCAATGCCTCTTCACCGTCTTCAAGCATCAATACATCAAGAACATCATCATCAACCAAAAGCGCCAGTGGAACAGGATGCTGAGCAACGACGCCATCAAGGCCTGAAAGGCTCGTCAATGCAAACGGGGTACCTTGAACGAGAAGTCCTGAAGGTGCGATGAATTCTCTTACAGTAAGGCCCAAAATATCGTCGAGGTCATCTCTCATATCCATCATCAATACATCATTGGAAACGATGATGAGGCTCAAATCAAATCGAGTTGACATCCATTCATTCGGAACTGGGCGTTCAAGTTGGAAACCGTTGAGGTCAAAAGTTCCGATTCGACTTGATGCAATCATATCTCGTTGTTCGGAAAAGGACGAAAATTCACTGTAGCCTACAGCATCGGAATAGACGCCATCGACAAGGTCAAATTGAACCCATTCAGGAGTTTCATCGACTTCCATTTCGGAAGAATCCACCCCTACGGGGTGGAGTAAAGGAGATGTACTTTGCAAGAGAAAGAGTGCGATTAGAGCAATTGCCCAAAACATCGACCGCTTGACTTGCACAAGAAGCCCTCTCATCGCCCTGTTTTATCGCTATGGGTAATCTGGGTCTCAAAAATTGTGTTCAAGAAATCAGCCATGTGCTTCGTTCGGCTTTATCATTGAAGTTTTCATTACTCCATATTCCAACTGAATGGGTCCATGATTCGGACTGAATCTTGCCGTTGTAATCGGTATATTGTAAGTCGATGAGTATAGAATATTCATCCCATACGGTATAACCAATGATTAACATTTCAAGATTGTCTCCTGCCACAGATGAATGTGAATCGATTCGGTCAACTTCGATTGACATTAAACCAATAATTTCGCCTTCATCTGTTTGAAATTCAATTTGAAGTGATACATCGGTAATATCACGGCTTCCGACGTTGTGTATTTCCGACATCAAAAGGTGTCCGCCACGTTGGAGATATTGTGTTTCGACATTCACCGCATCACGGGGCAGGGCCCAATACCAACCACTGGCAATGACACCCATCAAAAGAAGGAATATGATTCCGGCTAAAGCAACTCTACCTGGGCTCACTTCACGGCGAATCGTTTCAAGCGCTTTCGAAACTTTTTGCATGTCCTCATATGTTTCAATACCATCTTCATCCAATGTATAGCCAAGAGAGTCAATTTCTTGAAGACGTGCAACGTCGAGTAATCCTACTGATTCGATATCATCTTCATGGACCAACATGTCCCCATGTTCGTTGACTGGAATATGGTTTTGATCTGACATAGAATCACCAAATGAGGGCCAGGCCACTGGCTATAATCGTTGTAATGGGTTCGATAAGCAGCAGGTGTCGTGTTTCAACACTATCGCCAGTCAGTGAACCAACAAGAGAGAGATCCGTAACCATGCCGTTGACGCCAACCGAAGAGGCAGTAGGTAGTGGACCTGTAAATTGGGCATCGAGTAAGACAGCACGGCCACTGAAAGTATGACCTTCAAGGTAACCTGTCGTGTAACTCGGCTCAATCGATGCCTCAGCACTAGCAACAATCCGTCCATTAGTGATATCCTCTAACACAATAATCGGATACTCAAACGGTCCAGTATAGAAGTTAATGGTTGCGGATTGTAGGTCTTGTCCAATCACTTCAATACGGTCAATTGTTACTCCGGGTGATGAAGGTAAATCGGTTTGTTTGAGGTAGAGGCGACTCACACCTTGCCCCAAAGATGCCACTCGCATTCCCCAGTCATCCGTGGTTTCAAGCACGAATCTTGACGGGAGGTCTTCAGCCAAAAGTAACACATCCCCTTTGGTATCAACCGAACGACCTGTTGCTTCAAGATACAAATCCATGTCATTGGTGTTTGAATAATAATCCAATTCCATCATACCTTGGAAAGAGACATCTTCTCGGATATCAAAAACAGAATTTGGTTGTGCTTTCAAACTCATTTCCCCAGGTAAATCACGCATGAAAGCGGTAGCAGGCCACCAGAAACCATCGATATAACGCATTTGTTGAATCATCAGAGATTCAGCCGAATGGCCATCGATTTGGTATTGAGGGGGTACGGAGACATCAATAATGAAAATATCACCAATCGTTGTCGAGAAGTCTGTCGATTGTGGAACTCCGACAATCAATGCCTCAACACGGCTGAGAGCACGCTGGTCGATGAAAACAGCGTGGGCAGAATCCAAACGTGTTCCTAAATCATAACTCATATCAATCGAAACTCGAGGGACAGTAAGGTTGTCCTGAGTTGAAAATACTGCATTTGCTGCAACATTATTCGGGCCGCTGGTATCGAGTCCTGCAATAACAAATTCAAGATCTCGTCCTTCTAATCCATTGATGATGATACTGAATTGTTGACGTTCTGGAGTCCACTGTTCAAGGTAGAGGTCGATTTCATAGACTGGAATTTCATCAAGCATTCGGAAATCATATTCTAAGAGGATTCGGCCAACAGGTAGGCTTGGTAACCATGAGCGAAGATGCCAAGAACGACGTGTCTCATAGGTAATGCCTTGGTCTTCCCAGATACTACGATTCACTCCTTCCATTTCAGAATCTAAAATTATCCCATCTTCAAGCGCTTTCAACAGTTGGTCAATGTTGGTGATGTTGGCAGCATCCAAAGCATCAAACACTTCTGGATATTCATCATCGCTGATTTTGTAATCATTAGCAAGAGCCTCATCCACAATGCTTCGGCTCGACAAAGTATAGGTTGGCATTCGAGACAGATTGAAAGTAACCATTGAAGCTTCAAAGACTTCCATTCCGATACCATGAGACCAAGCAGGTTGTTGGTTCACGTTCATTCCTTTTTGAACATCCATTGTGACATTGAACAGTTCGCCAGTTGTCAAATCAAGACCCAAGGACATGTTGTCATTACTTGTTTCAATACCACCTAAGTCGACCACTGTTGAGTAGACAAAATCATTGACCAGTGAACCGAAATTTACCAAATCACCGAGGAAGAAAGACAACGCTTGGACGCCATCTCCTTCATCGAAGGTTGGTAATTCAAGTCCTGTTGAATCAACTCCACTTGGGTAGGCTATCGTAATGTTTGCCGGCAATGGGTCGATTGCAATGCGACCGTTCATGCCCTTGAATTGGTCTTCGTATTCTGTTTCATCTTCAAGTAAAATGTTCATCGGAGAGGCTTCGCTCCGTATCAATTCAATTCTTGAATTTCCTTCTGGTCCATTGGCTCCAGGTTCGAGTGGAGAGAGGCGACGGAGGCTCGTAACATCAGAGATTGCCGTGCTTAGGCTTGTATCACCGGTGTCCTCATTCACCCAGAATCGGAAATGGTCGCCATCCATGGTGAGCGGTTGTGTGGCGTTGGTCAATTGAACTTCGATGGAATCCATTGGCGTAGAAGCAACATAGCCAACTGTATCCCCTAAAATCAATTGGAATGAGGCGGGTAAGCCACTGAGGCGTATTGCATTTCGTTGTTCACCACCGTTTCCGCCATAGGTAATTGTGCCGATTGGAGAGGAGGCTGAATACGTCAATGCCTCAGCAGTCTGTGTGACGTTGAAGGTGCTCGGACGATTGGAAATCGTAGCGGATTGTTGAGTTGCATTGAGTAAATCTCCATCATCGTGTAAAATATGGCCAATGAGCAATGGTCCACCGACTATACCTTGCAAATTCATTGTTCGAATGTCATTAATTGGGTCGTAATCATGACTCACGCCAGAAATACCTCCGATACGTGCACTCATAGCAACTGGGACAAGAGGGGTTTGAGTGCCAAGACGTCCGTTAACTGTCTTGATGTTGGTGTCTTCAGAAAGTAAGATGTGGTCAATTTCGGGCAACCAAGGTTGGTCGCTGCTCGAGATGGCAATCGAGACTGAACCGATTTCCATTGGCTCTCGAGACGAAGTTGGCAGGCTAAGTCGAACTTGATTGTAACAATTCAAGCGAACGGCTCCACCATCTGTTCCCGCTGTGCCAACAATTGATTCTGGAATACCATTGACAACATCACCGACGTCAAGGATAACTTCGATAACGGTCAACAAAGCATTATCAAAAATTTGCGCTATACCGTTGAGATTTGGGTTATCAAAATTGACGCGGCTTAAGCCACTTTCAGGAATTTCAAAACTTCCTTCAACAATAATCACTTTCGGTACGTTTTCAATATTCAAAACAATAGATGATGAATCGGAAGCATAACCGGCGCGCATGAATGTCGATTTATATTCAAGTAAATCGATGGATTCCGTAGCAACAATGGCCACCAATGTATTTGGAGGCGAAGCTGGATTGACTGGAAGAGTCGGGTCATCCACATTATTGACATTGTCCCCAGTGAAATTTTTGATGGCGATAATCATTGAAAGACGGGATGGGATATCCCCCGGTAAATCGGTGCCGCCAGGTTCTTCGCCAATCATCGTGAAAATTGCCGAGATTTCATCGGGATGAAGCGTTCCTGAGGGTAAGCCACGAATCCAAGACCGCGAATCAGTCGTGTTTCCAAAGGGGGAATCTCCTTCGGAGGTATTGGAACGGTCTTCAAAATAATGCAGGAACATATCGGCTCCATAATCAGAATAAATCTCCACTGTATCGAAGGTGTTTTGGCCGAGATTATCGTTTCGTAAAGTGATATCAACTTCTTTTGGCAATCGAGTGTCTCCGGCTTCGGGATGGAAGCCTGCATCGATATAGGCGGTTTCAAGAACTTTAGCGGTCGCTCCTCCATTGTCTCCTTCAAACCGAATGAAGCCGACGCCAAGACCAAAACCACATTTGTGCTGATGGCTTTCCGCATCGTAGTCAAGAAGGGGGTCATAATAGCCTGAACCATCATCACAATCGGATTGACGATTCGAACTGTCTACATCTGGATTCGAAGCCCGAATAGCATAAGGGGCCGAGATCGAAGTAAGGCTTAAACTCGAAGAATTCAACTGGCCTGAGGCGAGTGAAGAGATGAACTCTAATGCATTCGTAATGACTGCATTGACGCTGAAAGTAATTTTCTGCAGGCCAACTCCAAGAGTGAAATCATTGGGTGGTTGCGTGAAACGAGTATCGATGACAATTGCATAAGATTCGGAGTCATCAAGTGTGACATCAAAAGCCAAACCTTTCATCAAACTGACTTCAAGATGGGCGAGGTCATCCCACAAAAAATAGTCAGGGTCGATGACATTGACTTTCCACTGGAATGTTGGACGAATCCAAAACTCTTCGATACAAGGGAGGGTGAGCGGAGGCACGCCACAATCACCAAACTCGAATCCAAAACCATCGTTCTGATTGATGAGACCTTCAATTGTCAAACTCACCGAGATATCGTCAACTGTATCGTTATTGATGTCGATGTCATTCCTGAATAAAGCAATTTCAGTTCCTACGAGGATTTCCCCGGTAAATGTTCCTTTCACCCATGCTTCATGTGATGGGCCGCCAGGCCTTGAACTGTAATTAACATAAATCGCATAGGTATTGATTCCAATCGACAATGGGTCGGTTATTTCAAACTGGTCCACTGAAAATAAAGTTTCAAACAGGTTGTAAGGCCAACCTTCGGGCTGGGTCGCAGAATCCATGAGGAATTCATATGGGCGCGGGTGGTCTGCAACGAATGGAGAAGAATCTCTCAACTCCAAACTGTCGAGATAACCGGTTGCTTGAGATAAGGGATCGGTGGAGTCAACCGGTCGTTGAGCAACGTCAACAGCATTGAGTGCATCAACTGCCCCCTGAGCAGCTACACTGCCTTCTCCGTTATCGGTTCGCTTCGATAATGTTTCATCCAATTCATCAAGCACGCCGAAATCATTTCGTGAAACGGAGAGGTCGGCTCCAACCGGTTGAGCCATTGAAATTAACATCAATACAACCATGGCAACAGCCATTCGACGGGGGTCGGAACGTTGTGGTAAACCAATCCGAATAAGACGCGGTTGGCTCTCTACCATGCATCAAGCATGAATCACCACTATGAGAACCCATCCCCTTCTTGCATACAAAAAGCACACTATTGGCAACCCGCCCTACGGGCGGAGTATTCACGGCATCACTGTTGAATCCTGTGAACAGGTTGGACAAGCCACTACAACTGCATTGGCGCCATCGGGTATTCGAATAGAGAATTGCGAAGAACAATGTTGGCACGTTATTTTTCGTAGAGATGGTTCAGGGGTTACCGCAGGTTGAGATACGGTTGGAACAGATTTCGAAGCAGGTGTCGTAACGCCTTCAGGAAGCGAAATCCCCCCGCTCTTGACCACAGTTTGCGGTGGAGCAGAAGGATAGAGATCGTTGACACTTCCTGTCGAAGTTTGAGTTACTGGTTGGGTCAAAGGTGCAGGAGATTCATCGTTGAACAATGCCATAGCGTCAGCTGCTGCTGCTTGGCTACCTTGAGAAATGGTTTGTGCGGCAAAGGTTGGTGGGGCAAAACTGCTCTGTGAAGAGGCTTCTTCCATCGATTGTGAACCATAAATCGCCGCCATTTCTGCCGCTTTTTCATCCGCTAATTTTGAAGATGTCGAGGTTACCTCTCCTGTATCAAGTCCTGCAAGAACCACTGCCGATGAAAAGAGGGGGATTTTACGGGTACTGGCAATCGTCGCCATGTGAGCTTCTGCTTCATAGATGCTTAATCCCCGTCCAACAAGTAAATCCTTAGCGATTCCATTTTGCCAACGTCGATGTCCGATAAGGGAGACGCCCATCGTGAGGGCTCCAATAAACAAAACCACCAGCAAAATACCTGCAATATTGCCTTTTTGAGGGAGTTCTTCGATGTTGATGGTGAAGGCGTGGCTATCAGAGTTATTGGATTGGTCAAAAACAGTAATAACAACATCATAACTCCCTGATTTTGAAAATTCCAATTCAGTAGAATATCCGGTTTGGTCAGCATCATCGCGAGGGTCTCCATTTCCATCTGAATCAACCTTCGGGCTAAGGTCCCAATGATAGCGCAAGGAAACGGATGAATCGTAAGTATCTGATGCTTGAGCAGTACAGGTAATTGTGTCATCAACCAAACCTGTCGAAGGAAGGAGATTGAGACTGGATTGGTCCAGTACTGGCAGAGTGGTATCGGTGACCAAGAGCGTGGTCGAGATACTGTTCGAATTCCCTGATGCGTCGTTCACGGTCAAGACCACTTCATGGGAACCAATATCAGTCCATGAAAACGACACTGAAGTGTTTTGTCCGTAGGGAGAACCGTCTAAGTTCCATGCACATGTGCTGATCATATGGTCATCGGTACTTCCATCACAATTGAGAAGTATTACTTCACCGGTAATGAGTTTCCATCCCCCGCTTATGGGTTGTCCATTTCCTCCAATTCGAGCAACTGGATTGACAACATCAACAACGGTGATGACTGTTGTTGATGAAGCGGATGAACCGGTTGGTGAAGTAACTGTGAGGGTGACTGTTCTGTCGCCAGGTGTGGGCCATTGTACAAGTGCATCCCAGCCGGACGCATCAACATCATTGGAAGAGTCTCCATCGGCGTCAGCGTCAACATTTGCATCGAAATCCCACGAAGCGGATGCAACTTGGTTCAAACTGTTCGGAGTCGAATATGCATCCAAAGTAATCGAACTACCAACGACAGTGCTGCCATTTGCATCATCGGAAATAATTGGATTTAATTCAGGTGAAAGTTCAACTCTAATCGTCATACGAACAGGACTATCGCCCCCTGCACCACCTACTGGAGTATCGGTATTATCGGCGAGGACAATTAACTCCTCACCATCCAACTCGTTCGGTACAATCCAAGAAAATGAAGCAGAACCATCGACCGATTGCAGTGCTGCGCCGGTGATAAAGAGAGAGCCAACTCCTCCTGAAGTGTAGAGGTTGTTCATGCCACGAGTTTGCAGATAGACGTCTCCATTCCCTTCAAGAGACCATGCCGAGACAACAACACTGGTCCCTGCATCGAGTCGTAAATCATCACCGGAAAGCAACGGTTGTGAAGTATCACTTTCCATGGCAATTAAATTATGGAATGGTGTCCAGTATGATTCAGAAATTTGAGAGATGGTTAGGCTGGCACGACTGTCTGCCCCACCTTGGTCCCCCATTCCTTGGTCACCTGAATGTGCAGTATTGTCAAACACAATGTACCATGCCTTGGCATTGATTGAGGCGGGAACTTTCCAATGGAATTGAAAACTTCCAATTGCAGATTCAGTTGAAGGTGCTTGTTCAAACAAATTACGATACGATTGACCAAGGTCGTAGGGTTGTACTGAATTTTGGTCGAATACCAAGACATCTAATGCATCTTGACTGACGATTATTGAAAGGTCATACACATCTCCTGGCGTTAGAATTCCAAGATTGATTTTGACACAGGCTCCGTCCCCAATCACCGTCGCACTGGAAAAGGCAGCGGGGGTATCGTTCAAGCAATTCGGAGATTCAGCACGCCCTTCTGTAGCCAAAGTTGAGGCCGGAATCAGCATCAGCATGAGGAGCAACGCAACAAAAACAGAGGAACGCATACATCGCTGTAAGCCGTTGCCCACTTCAATGATGTGGCCGTTTGCTCAAGACAACCAGCCGTCATCAGCCCAAACTAAATGGCTGATTGAACCTGAATCGGAGATTGTAATTCTATCGCCATCAACCGCAGCAGATACCACCGTAGAACTCGATTCAAGGATGTGTGTTGCCTCAGAAAGGGGCACTGTAGCGTCTTTCAGCCGGGCACTAAAATGCGTCAACACAAGATGACGCGCGTTGCAAGCCAATGCAGTTCTTGCAGCACCAGTGCTTGTGCTGTGAAGGAATTCATCTGCCCATTGTTGAGCATCATTCAAAAACGTCGACTCATGAACCAGAACGTCAATTTCAGATAAAGAAGTGATTCCTTTCGACATTTCAGACGTATCTCCAGAGACGACAAAGCGAGTTGCAGGTCGCTCCTTACCGCGGAAATCCTGAGATTTCAATGAAGTTCCATCCTCTAAGATAAGGTCATTACCAGCCGAAAGTTGTGTTTTTTGTTCATCACTTAATCGCAACTCAGCCGCCTTTAATCGATTGAATTTGCCAATTCCCCCTTTCGATTCAATCATCCAGGCGCAAGATGGAACCGTGTGGTTAGTGGCCAAAGGATGTATCCGATTTTTCTTCCATCCCTCGGGCTGAGGCATGGTCTTGAGGGGCGTGGCTACCCCGTCATCTCCCATCTCAAGCCAACGGTTTTCAGCAAGGTCTCCAAGAACCCAGCGAACCGAATATCCCAAACTTTCAGATGTCCCTCCAAGTTCTTGCCAACCTTTGATTTGACGAGCTAATTCTGCACTTGGAGCAAAATCAGGGATTGGCTCACCGGCGATGACAGCATCAAAAACTTCTGAAGAAGTCGGTCCGAGAATCAGAAGAGGAGTTTCTCTTTTGTCCAAAGCCATCGTATGCATCCACGGCAGTAGCCCCCAAGTATGATCTAAATGTCCATGAGTCAAACAAACAGCATTGATTCGAGATGCCCGTAGAGTATTGCCTTTATCGTACGTTTTCAATCGCTTACGTTGGTCTGCATATCGAGTTTGAAAACCCTCTCCTGCATCGATGACAACAATGCCTTCATCGCATTGAATCAGGCTGCCACTGACTTGTCTTTTACCCGTTGGACGAGCCGAAGAAGTTCCAAGAATATGTAATTCCATACGCATGAAAACACCTCAACTCTGAAGGGGTATTGGAGTTGGTGGAAACCAACGAAGTAAAACGATTCGGTCAATGGCTCGAACCCATCGCCAAGGCACTGCAACATGTACTGAGCCTTCAACAAGTTCCTCCTCAGTATCGCGTACAAACAAGTGTGTGCAGGTCAATCCATTGGCATCAATCACTGCATCGTGAACAACGCCTAAACGACGACCATCAGGCAAGAAGACTTCAAGGCCCGTAAGTCGGGACACGGATTCTTCACCTTCTGACATCGGTATCCCTCATCAATGCCACCGGTCGAGGGGCAATAAAAGAACCCCGAGATTTTCACCTTTCTCAGCAATTCGTTGAATTAGATTCAATCACGTTCGATTTGGAAATGGGCTCCTTTAATCAGACCCATTCGATCCATTCACCTGAATCTTCATCTCGGTAATACCAAGTCCCGGAGTCAGCCGGATATTCTATCGTTTCATATCCATCAATCTGCTGACCTTCCGCATGAAGTGGAGGTAATTGCGATGTTTCATTCGAAGGAGAAAAAGAAGAAACTACTTCGTCATAAAAATCCTCACCATGGAAATTCTCATCATCTTCATCAAACTCTTCTTCCAAAGCCCGTATTCTTCTTCGTCGAACCAAAAATAAACCGATGAAACCAGCGAAAAGAACCAGTCCAATAGAGCCACCAATTTCCATTGAATTTGTTGACATCGTATCGGATTTTCCTTCGACCTCAATTGGACAACCATGAACATCTTCGGCACCTGATACGCCGTATGTATTGGGACAGACGTCTTCAATATCAATAATGCCGTCTTCATCGGAATCGTATGCCGTATAGTAGCAAATTCCTAAGTACAGTTCGATGAAATAATACTCTTCAAAGTCAGTGCCTGGAGTACTCATCGGGTCGAGAGGGTCTGAAAGACAGGGGGAACCTTCTGAAAAACCAGTTTCTTTCTGATCGAGCCATCCATCATCGTCATCATCTGTATCTTCATTATACGATATGATATAATCCGGCAATTGTATATTGTCGACGCGATTTCCTTGGCCGAGAATTGTTCCATAAAATTTCAACTCGTGTTCACCAGCAGTTACATTGATTGAGAGTGAATCATAATATGAGAATCCTTCAGACACACATCCATAGTCGACAGCCACGTTATCGAGGTATATTGGTATGCATTCCACCTCCCCAAAACCCCCCTCAGAAATGTAGACATCAAGAGTGACTGTACTCTCGTTCAAAGAAGAAAAGGAGATTGAAAAGTATCCTGTATCCGACGCCCACATCCGTTGAGAAATACTGTATTCTCCACTTATCGAGTTCGAGGAAATAACCCAAGGTGCGTAATCAGGCATACAAAAATCAGCCAAATCTTCGGCACAATGGACGCTTACTCCATCGTAATCTCCACTTTCAAAATCAATAAGTTCACCTTTGACAAAACCTTCAACATAGTCAGCTAAACCGTCTCCATCGGTGTCTTTACTCCTCGTATGGTCAAGCGGCCATGGATCTTCTTCATTGGAGATACCGTCACCATCTATGTCAAGGTCGATACTGTCATCTACTCCATCTTTGTCGGTATCTTTCCACAAATCTGCATTTTGCGGAAACATATCTGGGTTTATCCCGTTTGGATTGTCTCCATAACCATCTCCATCAGAATCATTCCATTGTGTTGAATCATCAATGAATGCATCGGCTCCATCTGATAGAGACCAATTACTATCTCCATCTGAATACCCATCTTCATCTGAATCGGCACAACCGAGTCGGTCATATTGTGAAAGCCCAAAGGTTCCAATACACGCATCAATTAGGTTTTTTACATTGTCCCCATCATAATCATTGATTGTTTTTACATACATCAAATCATCAGAATTATCTTTGTAAACAAGATGAACATCGTCATCAGAATCTACTAAAATTGAAACAGCAGCACCATCATTCGCTCCATATCCAATGAAGTGACTTACCCAATTTATTCCGGTGTATACTGCGTATTGAATCGGCTCTCCTCCTGACGTCAATATCGGAGGAGTTCTGTGATACACTATATGCGGATTACCGTTTGAGTCGACTGCAACCTTCGAATGAATATTTTCATTCATCGGGGGTTGAGGTAAAGACATCCAGTCTGTTCCATTGTACTTGAGTACTGTAATTTTACCGTCCACTGGGAGTGAAATGAATACATTCCCATTATCTGCAACTGCAATCGAATTATAATAACCTGAGTAGCCTGAGTTTTCAATCGAAGATATGGTCCAATCTGTACCATTATAAAATGCATACTTTAAGCCCTTGGGCGTAGTGGATATTCCGTTGTAAGACACGTGAATATTCCCGTCTGCATCAACAGCTAATGAACTGTAACTTCCAGCCGAACGAGGGTCGTCTCCTATGAGATTGCTCACCCACGCTGTTCCATTGTAGGTGGCATATTTGATATTCCAGTCATCTCGATATGAAACATACAAGGTGTCTTCATTATCGACTGCTAATGAAATCGAACTGATTCCTGAACTCATGCTTCCAACCGTACTCGTGTTCCAATTCTGTCCATCAAAGTATGCGTATTTTATCGCCCCGTTTGTCTCATCAAAATAACAAATATGGATATGGCCGTGCGAATCTGCTGCTATCGATGTTGACTCCCCAACATCACCACTCTCGTCGATGACGGTGTTCTGCCATACGGATCCATCAAAAAAAGCATACTTGAGGTCTGCATTCGTTTCGTCATAGTAAGCAATATGGATATTACTTTGAGAATCAACGGTCATCGAATTATAACCTCCTACATTACCTGGAGAATCGACAGTTGTACCTTCTACGCTTTCATGAGAAAAAGAAGGATTACTTCGTATATCTTCTAAATTAGAAGTGCTATACTCTAATATCGAAAACAGGGATGAAGAAATCAAGATTAAAACAATCGCCGATGCGATATTGCGTCCCATGTTTTTGGCTAACATGGTAAGTTATTAAATCACCACTTAAATCAAAGGTGGATTGGTTTTATTTTACTCCGAGTGTCAGCGTAAGGTCTCAATTTCAATTGCCATACCGACGTTTGCCGGTTGTACATGTTTATGCGCATCTTTATACACTCTCTTGTTAGAAGACGGAGTATGGTATGTAGTGGTACAGCAGATTGTCCCGGAATAAATAATTGGCATCATAGAAATGGCAGGTGCCCAGGACCGGGAATTACTTGCTTCGGCAATCTTGTCCAAGGAACAAACATGGATAGAGCCTGGATTAACGGAAATATTAATCTGGGCGGTGCAAGACTGGGAGGTGCAAACACGATGCTCTTAGAAAACTGGCAACGGTGCGTTCTTGAAGACATTGTTGGATGTTGTGTTCCCAAGTCTGGTTCCCTTCGATTATCTGACGATGGTGCCTCTTTACGGCGTGTTACACAACCAAACAATGAACCAGAACCATTCATTTGGTCCGAAGATTTTGATGGGCGTTTTAATTTTCGTGATAGACGGCATCTTGTTAATTTTAAATTTCCGAACAGCACTGGTGGAAATCAAAGTAGGACGGCTAAGTTACTTTACCACTTCTTTATGGCGCAAATCAGATACTTAAACGCGAATCCCCAATGTACGGATGTGTTCTTGAATATATTAGATGGAGACCATATCTCCGGTCTTATTCCTGCTTATCAAAATGTGTTAAACCAAAACTTGAATACGGGTCTCGGTGGAAGAATATTTGTTGGAGATTCGTATACCTTGAATCAGCAATGGCCAATTGTCTGATTGATGTGTTTTTGGCATAAAGAAGGAGCATTAGAATTCGTTTTATTTTACTCCGAGTGTCAGCGTGAAGGCTCAATTTCAATTGCCATACCTAGAATGAGAATGACCCCCATAGAGGAAACATTGATTCATATACTACAAATGGAAACGTATTAGCATGGCCCTCACCTGTAATATTGGCGCTGCTGGTAAAGCTGCAAGACTAAGAGTTGGAATTATGGGTGTCGCTGCAGGGCTCGGATTAGCCCTCTTCGTCGGCATTGGAGTGGTCCCCTCAATTGGTTGGTGGGCTGTGGCTGCAAGCGTTGCAGGTGGCTCTTTTTCCATCTGGGAAGCACGTGCTGGATGGTGTGTTGTTCGAGCAATGGGCTTCAAAACCCCTGTCTGATTATTCTTCTTCCGTTGGAGCGGAAAGTTGCTTTACAGTACGTGCTGCAGCCGCTGGCGGTAAATCTGCGAGTTTTCTTTGCGCACCCTCGATTACTTTCAATTCCTCAAGCCGTCGGCCACTCGGAACCACGCTACCGTCATACGAGCCAACTGCATCGTTATAGGCGCCGACAACCGTATTGATTCCACGGCCCATCTTTGCCAAATCATGGCTAAATTTGGCGACACGGTCGTAAAATTCTCGGGCTTTTCCGTGAATTTCTTTTGCGTTTTCCGCCATCGATTGCTGTTGCCAGTACAAACCAACAGTTCGTAAAAGTGCGATGAGTGTAACTGGTGTGACAATCAAAACATGCTTACTAAATGCATATTCCTGAAGAGTTGGTTCAAATTCAAAAGCCGTTGAAAGGATTGGTTCTGCTGGAATGAACATCACGGTAAAATCAACTCCATCCAACATGCGTGGATAATCACGGTCAACCAAATCATCAATGTGCTTCTTTACCGCTTTAGCATGTTCCTTCATCTTGAGTTCACGTGCATCGCCATCATCGAGTTCAAGTCCATCCCAATAAGCTGCCAAAGGTACTTTCGAATCAACCGGGATGTGTCCTCCATTGGGGATTTTCGCCAGTAAATCAACTCGGCCGCCACCTTTACCAGATTTGAGCGTAACTTCGATGTCAAAGTCGCAATGCTCGAGCATACCCGCTGCTTCTGCAATGTTTTTGAGAGCGACTTGCCCCCAATTGCCACGTGCTTTTACCGAGCCTCGTAATGCTGTGGAAAGTTGTACATTGGTGTCTCGTAAGTCCACAGTCTGCTTGTGCAACATCTCTGCTGTTCGTTTGAGGCCTTGGTATGCGCCTTCGCGTTTTAATTCCATATCATTGGTTGCTTTCTCAAGCTTTTCCAAATGTTCTTTGATAGGGGATACCAACGACTCAACTTCTTTCTTTCGAGCATCATGGTCTTTAACTGCCTCAGATTCAACTTTCCCAAGTCGCTCTTCTGCCAATCGAAGAAAGTCCTCTGAATTTTGACGTGCGACATTGGAGGCGACGCTTTGCATTTCTGCTAACATTGAATCCTTACTTTGAGATATAGCCGATACTTGTGCCTCAGCACGGATCACATCACTACTGTAGCGATTTTTCGCCAAAAGCCAACCTATTCCAATGCCCAAAGCGGCACCAAGTATCATCAATCCGTATTCAGCCATACCCGCCATGTCAACAACATAACGTCGACACTTCTTGAAGACATTGGCCAGAATTGAGCGAGTGCTCAATCACTTTCCACGGTTGAGGTTTGCCTTGAGGGAAGGTCGCAACTTCTCTGCTCCCTTACCCTTCTTGTGCAGACCACGCCCTCGCTTTCCAGCAGAGGTTTTTCCACGGTAAGCACGTCCACGGTGGGACTTGTTTCCGTTGGCTGCACTGAACACACCGAGTTGCTTGTCTGCAATGATCGCAGGATGGTGTGTATCGATGAGGATAACTTCGAAGAACTTGTGCTTTCCATCTTGTCCAACCCAATATGAGTTGAGAACTTCCATGTTCGGGAAATGTCGTGCAACACGCTCTTCAGCCATGCGTTGTGTGTTCTTTGCCATGGTAATTTTCTTGATACCGGCCTTGCTTGGCTTACGCTTCATGTGAATCTTACCCTTGCGAAGTCCACCACGGCGGATTCGGGTTCGGATCACGACAACGCCTTGCTTGGCTTTGTAGCCCATGCGTCGTGCAGCATCGATTCGAGTAGGACGGTCAATCTTACAGTTGACCGGTTCGCGGCGCCACTGAGCCATTCGAGTTTGGCGGAACATGTGAGGCGTAGCCTCTTTTGGTTGCTTCCAAGTTTCACGAACATGTTGATACAATCCTCGAGCCATGTGAACACCTACGCTTCTCAGCATCCTGCCGACTTAACTCCCCTTTATGAGTCTGCCCACGCGTCAATTGATTCTAAAACGCTGTAAAACGAGGGCTGCTGTCATGTTGACGAGCGTAAAAATCACTCAATTGGCAGGCCTTCTGCCTGGATACCGCGCCAGCCACCCCAAAGAGAAATTGCGTTGCTGTAGCCCATTTCTTTGAGTGATTTGGCGGCAATTGCGCTTCGAAAGCCTCCGCCACAGTACAAAACAATCCGTGAATCATCAGCCAGTCCCTGCTTTTCTATATCACGTTCAAGTACACCTTTTCCAAGATGAACGGCGCCGGCCAAATGACCGGATTCAAACTCGTGGCGTTCTCGTACGTCAAAGACAACGAGAGCCTCAGAATCTCCAAGCATTTGCCTAAGTCCAACTGCATCGCATTCAGGAATTTCTGCTCGTGCAGATTCTACAATTTTGAGGAACTTCGGGCTGTGGTTTTTCGCCATGGACCTGCCAGTGCGGGTAACCTCATGAGTACTGCGGCCCACGCCACAACATGGCAGGGCAAATCACGGGGCGAAAAGCAGTGCTTGCTGCCCTTTCATCAGGTCAAGCCATTGAGATGGTTTTGGTTGACCGAGAAAAAGACACCACGGATATTCGAATGTTGTGTGAACAACAGAATATTCCGTTGGAGGAAGGGTCGACCAATGACTTATGGCGTATGTCTGCTGATGGTTTTGTCGATGCATTGGCTCTCACCGGACGAATGCCTCATGGAGATTTAAATGAGGTTCTTGAGCGTGGAGGGACCATCTGGTTTTTTGATGGCGTCACTTATTCTACAAATCTTGGATTTGCCATTCGGTGTGCTGAAGTCTCTGGTGCTGATGCGGTGATTTCGAATGTTGCAAAGACCCATGAAGAACGTCGAACTATTCGTCGTTCAAGTATGCGTGCTGACCGGTTTATCCCTGTTGTTTACAGCACCACCGATGAGATTCTTAAGGCGGCAAAAACTCACAATATTCGTATTGTTGCGGTAGAGGATGTTGGGACACACGAACCTTGGGATGAAGACCTAACCGGCGATGTGATGTTGGTCGTAGGTGCTGAAAAAGAAGGCATCAGTGAACTGGTCTTGGCTGCAGCAGATGCGTGTGTATTGTTGCCAATGGATGGTTTTGTCCCGTCCTATAACCTACAAGTTGCAGTCAGTGTCGTAGCGATTGAAGCTCTCCGCCAACGAAATCTCAAAAAGAAAGCATGAAGATATTGTCTTCACGATGTTCGAATCAAACTGCTTTGGACCAGAAAGCATCGATTTACTTACATCCTTAAATTTCAATATATTCCCATTCTAATTCACTGCTGTATTTGACCCAATGATGGCCTGAACCAGCAGGATGTTCTTGATACATTGGGTACTCATCTGCCTTTGGCCCTGAATCTATTTCACCATAGTCTTCATAATCCTCGGTAAATTCAGGAATCTCTTTGTCCTCGACGTCGAGATGTTCGTCGGAAAATACTGTATCATCTCCCTGTTGTTTTTTTGAAGAGCGACGATGCAAAAATACTGCATGGCCGATAAGAATGACAACAAGTATGGTGTCAAGCCCCAATGCCAATGGAGGAATATTCAAAGCAAATATATTAATGCCGGGGGGGGAAGAAAGTACAGTGATAATCTGTGAATGCTCATATGTATCTCCATCAGCAAATGTAAATTCGATGAGCACAAAATGTGAGCCTGGAGTAAGTGATGAGGGAACACGAGTTTCAAATTCCCCGTTTGTCGTATTCACTGAATAAACTTCTTCCAGATAGAGTTCATAATCCATCGAATAAATTGCAAATTCAATTCGTTCAACATTATCGAGAGTGTTTAGGTATTGACCTTCTAATTCCCATTCAACGTCATACATCTTATCAAGAATCATTTCTGAATCCATGTCCAATGTAATCGAACGAAGGGGGAGGGGTAGAATTCGGATTGTTTCATAGAACAAAGAACCGTCTTCAGATTCTACCTCCAAATGAAGATACGGAGATGATGTATACTGGCTCAAAGGAAGATGAACACTGAATTTGGCGCTGTTATCCAACTCAAAACCGTCTCCTTCAGAAAGAATATCCGAGGGAGTGATGAGGGATGATTTGTAAAGAGCCCAATTCCAACTCAACCAACTATCATCGGTAGAAAGCAAAAGTTCTACATTGAAATTCGAACCAAGTTTCGGTCGGTCTGGATTGATATTAACGTCCAAATAGGTTTGCTGATTCATTCCTTGTATGTTCACGCTCTTTGAATCTACAGAACCGTATGTACTGTAAGCATGAACCGTGATTGAATGAGTCATGTAGGGATTGACATCATTGGGTAATTTAATTTTGAAATTACCATTTGTCGAGCCATCATTCAATAATGAAAGAGTTTGAACAATGTCATTATCGCCATATACTTCAATCCAAAAGTATGCCGTTTCTTCACCTGTTGTTTGCCAAGTGAGAACAATGTCATCCCCTGCTAAAGCGGTGTCTCGGATAGAAATAATTGTCAAATCATACGTTCCAAGAATTTGTTGAGAATCATTTTCTGATGTAATGAATGAACCTATTTCAAATCCTTCAACCTCTTCAGTGAGGTAGAGATTCGCAGTGGAAGATATATTCACTTTCGCGAAAAAGTGCCCGGTGCCCAATTCTATCGAATCGATACGTATTGGAGTTGAACGGAAGAGATTGCTGCTAAAATCGATTTGTTGAATGAGTTCAAATTGTTCATCGAAGATATCCAATGTGCCTTCTACTTGGAATTCAGTGAGTTCATTCGATGAAACGCCATGTACTTTTCCATGCAAGGAGACGAGGCAGAGTACATCATTTTCGGGCAATGTTTGATCGGGTATGAGTTCAGTTTCGCATGTGATACTTGGTTCAAAAAATACCTTTTTCCAAGAAAGGGAATATTTCGTGACCTCCTCGCCAGCATACAGATCTGCTTGAACATGAAGGATTGACCCCGGCATGACCTCGGGCAGGTTTGTCAAGGTGACAACTTTTGCGCCCAAACCAGTATATTCTTCATCTAATGATTGTGTAATGATTGCTCCTGTTTGAGAAATTGTGGTTAAAGTGATATTGGTAAAAGTCCAATCTACAGGCTCACGTGAATGATGCATAAAGGACTGTATGTGTATTTGTGGTGCTTCGTTCACATCCAAAATAGTTTTTGTTGGTTGGACAAACTGTAAAGGGTCATGAACAACATGCAATTTTCGTTCAGCGTACACAATATTCGATTCATCGACCAACAAGAGATGATACATACCTTCGGTAACATGAGCAGGGAGTTCAATAGCTTTGATAGGGTTCGTATCAAAGTTTTGATATATTAAATCAAGATTTTCATCGAATAATTTCACTGTTAAACTGAGGTTCTCATTATTCCAATCCGTATACTGGACGGTGAACTGTGATGATTCCGAAACTGTGGTCGGAGCGGACAAAGTGACCGAGGGGCAAGATGTAAACCCGCGCGCTACATTCAATGTATATTCTCCATCACCTTGCTGATGAAGAATTTGAGCCATAGGGTTCGAGGTATCAAAACATAGAAGTTGGGAGATTGAAGACCCCGAAAACGATGCCTTGAAGCCCTCTGATAAAGTCGAAATTTGAACACTAGCAAAGGTCGCCATAGATGCTGAATTGTTCAGCGTAAATGTATCTTCTCCGTCCCAACCCTCATCCAAACTTGAACCTAAAGCCCCATTGCCCATAGAATAGAGTTCAGAACTTTCTTTCGTATATGTCAAAAGGTTTTGTTCAGTAAATTGAACTTGTAATTCAGAACCATCAAGGCCACTAAGAGTCAACGTAGTCCATTGCACCCTGGGGCTGCCAAAATCGATGTGTTGGCCTACAGACATATTGCCTATTTCTGAACCCCGGTATTGGGTGCCAGATAATTGGAGAGTTACTGGATTGCCAGAAATTTGAGTTGCCTGAATGATTCCATCCGTTGTAGGAAGGAGATCGAAAGGCATGGACATTGAAATGTCATTTGAAACAATGTGTGATGGCAAATATTCTGAAATATTCGAAATTTGAATTGGACGCGTTGGATGAAATCGGCCGTCATAAGTAAACGAGTATGTCGAATAAGAAACTGGTGCAGGGGTGTATTCACTGACTTGAAGAGAATACGTGCAGGTATCCTTGAGATCAGCATCATGAATGTTACTTGACTGAAGCCTTTGTATGATGATGGGGGATGCTTGGCTCAAAGTAAGTATTTCAAGAACCGAATTTTTACCTGAATACTGAGTCATAGTCGCGCAATTACTCAAAAATTGTACTTGAGCGGACGCATCTGGCTCTAATTGTATTTCATATCGATCGGTTTGGTCTGACCAATGAAGGAAGGAACCATTGACATTTTCATTGACATTTAGAACAGGAACTATGCCTCTGGCCGGTGGGTCGAAGATACTTTGCTCCATTGCAGAGGATGAAATATTCTCAAGGTTAGAGGTGGACAACGTAATTTGATATGGTAAATAGGATAGTTCGCCCCCCGAGATCGTTTGACTGATTTGAAATTGAATTTCATCGGTAAAATAGCGAGTATCACAAATAAATGTATTACTTACCCATTCGCTTTCTAAATCAAATGAAGAAGAAGGGTCGACTGTAATGAAAGTTGGATCAGAGAAACAATTCCCACCGCTGCTTGAGAGCAAAGAAAATACAGAATTTGATTGTGTATGGATTTGTATCGATTGCATAGTTCCGTGTTGAATTGGGATGGCAAAGCGGTCAGAGTCTCCAAATGAATTGAATACGCCATCTGTCACTGAAATTGGTTCGAGAAGCGGCGGGTACAGGCTGCTACCATCGGAGTCTCCGCGTGCTGGGTCTTCAAGTGGGTGCACTTGCTCAAAGGTTATTGAAGCAATCCAAGGCATTGGCGATGTGACTGGAGTGAGTGGACTAAAACTAAACTGGGCCATTCCATTGACACTTGTGACCAAACAATCGATGAATGTCTGGGGTTGGCCGTTTGGCTCCTTATACGAGTGAAGTTCGTCCCCGTTGGTTGCGTCGTCGGCTCGGAAATAGACAGTGTTACCTACGGCTGTAAGGTAGGTGGGAGAACTACTGCTCCCTCCGCTGTAGATGTCCTTGACTATCATCGTACCCGCTTCTGTCCCATCACTCTTCCACAATTCGGCTCCATTGCCTCCGTCGTTGGCTTGGAAATAGAGAGTGTTGCCAATGGCTGTGAAGTAAGCGGGACCACTGCTGCTGCCCCCCCATCCACTATTGATATCTTTGACCATCATCGTACCCGCTTCTGTTCCATCACTCTTCCACAATTCATTTCCGTTGAGTCCGTCGTTGGCTTGGAAATAGAGAGTGTTGCCTACGGCTGTGAGGCCGGAAATGGAACTGCCGCTCCATCCGCTGTTGATGTCTTTGACCATTTGATGGCCACCCGAGTCCGAAATTTGACAATCCGATAGTTCGTCAAAGACAGTTGGATTTACTTGTTGATTAATCGATACGTTCAATCGATGTGTACCGGAATAATTGGTTTGATATCGGATGGTGTCTGTGTCAAATTCACTTTCAAAATACCCTCCGACCATCGTACTCGGTGCTTCATCAAGAAAAACAAGAGGGGCCAACCATGTACTCGAGTCTGAATTGATATCTCCGTCTGAATAGTTGTAGGGGAGTGGGTTTGAAGGTGGAGCTGTATCTTCAACATGCTGTTCTACTGTTATCGTGAAGGAAAGATTGTCATCTAATACGCTCATCATTTCTTGTGAGTCAAAGAAATCAATAGAAAATAATATTGTTGGGTCAAGTGATGGATTTGAACACTGTGTTTCGATGCCATAGCCAACATAAAAAACTGAAGAAACACATCGATCTGCAGCAGTATAGGCTGTGATTGAACCGGTCTCCCAATAATCATTTGTCGAGGTGTTTGCAGTGATGTTGAGATGAGTAATTCCAGATATTTTTCCAGTGGTAGAGAACCAACGATAAGGTGCTTCTGAAACATCAAAGGTTACATTCGTCATCTCCCCAATTGAGATTGCAGATGATGAATGTAAGCCAAGGGACTCCCCTGAATTCATTGATGGAGCTGTCGGAGCAATTGCAGTGGTTGGGGTGTGAAGTGAAAGGTTTGAAAACAAAGAGAGTAAAAAAAGGAAACATAAAACAGAAGCCTTCGTTTTTCGAGGCGAGAGGCGGAGAGTGGAGAGGGGGGGCATAGTTTTCAAATTACCATAGAGTATATTACATTTACAATAAATAATTTTTAGAGGAAATATACAGGAAACAGAATGGAAAAAACCTATGCCTAAACATGAGGTCAAACATTAATCAATCTCTAATCGGAAATTCAAAGTCGTGTGTGAAAAAGAATCAATAAGAAAAGTTACGGATTTTATCGAAGAAATGTATGTTCGAATCAAACTGCTTTGGACCAGAAAGCATCGATCTCGCTGCTATCGGTTAATGTACCAATATGCCGTTCGAGGATGAGCCCTTCACTGCTCACAAGAAGCAGTGTTGGAGTATTATTAATGCCCAATGTTTGAGCGAGTTCAGCATTTGCGCCAAATGGGGTGTCAACAGTTCCTGCTTGGCTTTCGTTCACTTGAAGGTGCCAATCAGATAACTTTTCAGAATCGGAATTATCAGTTGAAATGACGATATAGGTGTGAGATGAAAGTTGCGCGTCAACAGCATGGATCGTTGGGCGACAGTTGTTACACCATGAGGCAGAAAAGTGAACGACATAAGGTGTTCCAAGAAGGTTTTCAGAGGAATAGGTCACTCCATCATCCGCTACGATTGAAAAAGCAGGTATTGCTTCTCCATCACTCGAATTATCTTCCGAAGTGCAACCTGGCATTACGGTCAACAAAAAAACAAAGAGAACTAAAACTGGAGATTTTAACTGCATAACCCCCCCTCATTGTCGAGTCTTATCATCCTTATGTTCTGATAAACAAATCTCTGCAACATTGATAACTGCACGGTATGAGTCATGATGTATGCGCAAGGTCTTTTTTTCACTCCTTCTTGTGTTGTTTATGGCGTTCCAGTGTAGTGTCACAGAGATAGGCCACGTCAAGAGTGAATTAGAAATTTCAAAGGTATTGTTGGTCGATGACGATAATGATGGTTATGATGAAACCGACGATTGTCCTGATGAGTTTGGGAATTCATCCAAAGACCGAATTGGCTGCATTGACAGTGATGGAGATGGATATTCGGACCCGAGCGAGAATTGGAACCTTTCCGATGGCGCAGACGCTTTTCCTCTACAGAGTGTTGCTTGGAGCGACATTGATGGAGATGGATTTACCGACCAACCAAACCTCAATTTCACCGATGATTGTCCCTTGAAGTTTGGAAAAAGTCGAGAAATTTTGTATGGGTGCTCAGATATGGATTTGGATTGGATTCCTGATGTATTGGACGATGATATTGATGGAGATGGGATTTCAAATGAAATGGAGCGTGCTGCATCTCTGGTCTTGACATTTTACGACCCAATGGATCCAAATTCTGTCCCCGCAGATTCTGACTTTGATACCGTTCCTGACGCTATCGATGAAGATGATGACAATGATGGATGGCCAGATTTAACCGAGCAAGACCGTGGTTCAAACCCAAGAGATTTAGAAGATACGCCGTTTAATCAATACTTTGGAATCAATACAGGTTTCTTTTATCATGGTGGTTTTGAAATATCTTCAGAATACGATGCCGAGGCTTTTGAGGTCTCGCTTTCTGGCGTATTAGAGATTGTCACTGAAGAACTGGTGATTCCCTTTTTACTCATTCCAATTTATCTGTATTACTTCATCTCACGACGAAAGCGGTTTGATGCATTGCGTTTAGAAATTAAAAGTTGCAACGAAGAAGACAATTTGTTTGAATTGGAAAAAGAAGTAAATGTATTGATTGAAAACAGAAAAATTAAGACAATACATGGTTTGATTTTAAGAAATGCAATCGAAGAAAAAGAAAATTCTATCCGAGAACAACAGATGCCTCAAGACCTTGAAGAGGAGGAATAAATCCTCTTCAGCCCTCAACATATTTTTTGTTGATTTTCTCAATAGCAATCCTTGCCGAATTCCGAACACCGTTCGAGATGTCATCGCCAACTCGATGCAGGAATGCCAATGCTGCAATACGTCCTGACTCTCCGAGATATTCAGCAGCATTACGACGGACGTAACGCGATTCATGAGTCATGAGATAGTCGCCAATGAGATTGATTCCTTCAATTGAATGAAGTTTTGAGAGGGTTGCTATGCCCCTGACAATGAGCGTGTTTCGCTGATTTTTCATGATATCTTTGATGACCGGTATTTGATTGAAACCATGGCTACGACTCATCGCTCTGAGTAAATCAGCATGTAATTCGGAACAGGTGCTCAATTGTAGCGAATACTGTTCAAACCAAGGCCCGAAGGATGAGACGGATTGAAGTAACGCTCGGAGCACTGAACGGTCTTTATGGTCAAAGCATTCGATGAGCGCTTGTTCGGTTTTTTTGCAACCTGAATCGCGTAATCCCCGAATCGAAGAAATCACTTCGTTTGGATTCGAACTTTCAAGGAACGGTGCTAAAATCTCAAGTTTTCGTTCTGGTTTCAGACGAAGGTGCCCAAGATGGATGATGGCTGCACTCCGGTGTGGCATTGAGTCAAGAAGAGGAGATATCAAATCGCTTTTTTTGTCAACATGAAGGCCGGTTTGGCGGATGCGGGTGAAGACTTTGTGAGTGACCAACGGGTCTACATCATAGCGCATAGGTTTGATTAATTTAAGAAGATTATTTTCGCCCCTTACATCAACATTCTCTACTGCCCACGAGCGAATAATCGAACTTGGATGAGAAAGTGCTTCCTCGATATGGGTAGATGAGTAAAGGCTCCTGTTGGCATAGAGTTGTTCGGTCGCCCACTGAACTGCGAACGTGAAGATACTGACTGGGTGGTCAGCATCTGCAATAAATTCAAACAAAATCCAGCGAAGGGTGTTTGGGTGTCGTTCAGCAGTCAATCGTTTTGCATGATGAAGCCAGGTGCGTGGTGGCGCATCCAAAATATATTGACGTGCTTCTGCATCTGTAAGAGTAAATTGTCCTCGTTCAAGCCTTTCTTGTGGGAATGGGTTATTGTAAACCCTTGCAGGGAGGGAATCTCGTTGCTCATCTGTGAGGATTTCTTGCAACGTGTGAGGGACCATGACTGGGTCAAAATTATCATTGCCCAAAAAAAGAATCATACTTGCGACCATGTCAGTATGTAACGGTCGAGGGCGTACATTACGAGAAGAACGAACACAGGCGTTGTTGTTGTTGAGATTTATTGGAAGATGTGCTGGAGGAAATGTCGACCCATGTCCAAGGTCGAGACAGGCTGCTTCAAGTGGATAAATCTCAACCTTCTGCCCATTGATGGTGCGGTATAATGATACTCGTTTCTTTATCGTAAAAGAATTCCAAAGACTCCCTTTGACGAGTTTTTCGCACCAATCTAAAGCACGTTGCACTGCTGCAACCCTGGTTTTGTGAGTCTTCACAGGAATAATGAGCGGTCCAAAAGGGGTCTGGAGTTCCATCACAAAAGAGAACAGTCCACTGTTAATAAATCACAACATAAACGATGGTCAAAACTGGTCCCCGCTCTCATGAGTGAGGATGTGAATGATGGCGATTCTCCTCACGATAGAGCGTGGACCACGATGACATCTAATGTCTACGAATGTGGTCCCCGCTCCCAGACTTGAACTGGGGACACCCTGGTGTCTGCTGAGACGTTTGGAATTTTCCAACTACAGCCAGGTGCTCTACCAACTGAGCT